>LSQX01253078.1_pt1 | contig 52510 bp, 41 predicted proteins | sample 654561 | NCBI WGS metagenome assembly LSQX01 (sample SAMN04489861, study PRJNA283612) | anaerobic digester metagenome | isolation source: 4 biogas reactors fed with cattle manure at either 37C or 55C with and... | place: Denmark: Kongens Lyngby | collected 2014 | reverse complement strand
GGCGGGGATGGGGTATGGTTTATATATGGAGCGGCATCGGTTGAGGGTGGTGGTGGCGGATATTACGACGCTGGAGGTGGACGCCATGGTGAACGCGGCGAACACGAGTTTGCTGGGCGGCGGGGGGGTGGATGGGGCGATTCACCGGGCGGCGGGGCCGGATTTGCTGGCGGAATGCCGCACGCTGGGCGGTTGCGCGACGGGCGAGGCCAAGGCGACGAAGGGGTATCGGTTGCCGGCGAAATGGGTGGTGCATACGCCGGGGCCGGTGTGGCGCGGGGGGCATGTTGGCGAGGAAAAGATGCTGGCCAGCAGTTATCGGAGAGCACTCGAGGTGGCGGTGGAAAAAGGGGCGCGAAGTGTCGCTTTTCCGGGAATTAGCACGGGGGTTTACGGTTTTCCGGAGGAAAAAGCCGCAAAAATCGCGGTGAAGACGGTTTTGGAGGCGCTGAAGGGCGTTTTGGAGCCGATGGAGGTGTTTTTTTGCTGTTTTTCGGCGAAAAGCGCGGAAATTTATGAGGAATTGCTGAAAAAGGGTTGAAGACGGCTGAAATTGGCTGTTTTTGGGGTTTTTGGGGCGGTGCTGCGAGGTGGGAAGAGCCACACGGACAAACATCCCGCACGGGCGGGACAGGCGGACTTGCACGGACGGACCTAGCGCGGCAGAGCCGCAACCAAATTTCGTCCGCAGATTGCGCAGATTTTCTCAGATTATTTGAACCGCGAATGGACACGAATGAACGCGAATGTTGGCAGGGACGGCTCGTCGAGCTGTCCGATCCTGAGACAAAATATTCCGCACGGGAGCGCCGACGCCCTCGTCGGTGTGGATTTTGAAGTTCTGTTTTCTCTCGCAGAGACGCAGAGATCGCCAAGGAGATTGGACTTACAAGGTCAAAATCAACATCCAAGAGAAAAAGTAGGGGTGTAGTTTTGGTCATGTATTGTTTTGATATCAAGCTGGTTATGAATATGCCTTTTCAAAAACGTGCACAAAAAAGACGAAGTTGACGGATTGTAGTACGGACATTTGGGACGCCGCTTTCGCGGCGGAAACAGTGGCAAGGATGAGACGTTTTTTGGGCGCTCCCGCGCCTTGACCGTGGAATAACCGGCAGCTGCCGACCAACCCCGGAGAAAGACAGAAATTGGCTGAAAACGGGTCAAAACGGCTGAAAATTGGCAAAAATGGAGGATTTTGGCAAAAAACGGTCAAAAAACGACCGGAAACGGGTGAAAAGGGAGCGTTTTTGGGGGTTTTGGGGCGCTGTCGCGCTGTGGGTGGCGGTGGGGGGGGGATAACGGGCGACTGCCGGATTGGCTGGGGTGGTTTTTTGGCGTGGGAGGGTTCGGGGCTTGCTTGTTGAGGAGGTGGGGGGCTATGGTTATTTAGTTTTATTTGACGGATTTTTTGCGGAGTATCGAGTTGTAATATGCAGTGGCTTTTGAAAAAGATTATCGGGACGAAGAATGAGCGCGATTTGAAGCGGCTGCGCCCGCTGGTGGGGCAGATTAATGCGCTGGAGGAGGAGCTGCAGGCTCTGAGCGACGAGGAGCTGAAGGCGAAGACGGGCGAGTTCCGGGAGCGGCTCGAGCAGGGGGAGAGTCTGGACGATTTGCTGTGCGAGGCGTTCGCGGTGGTGAAGAACGCGTGCCGACGGCTGTGCGGGACGACGGTGGAGGTGTGCGGGCACGAGCTGACGTGGGAGATGGTGCCGTTTGACACGCAGTTGATCGGGGGGATGGCGTTGCACCAGGGGAAGATCGCGGAGATGGCCACCGGGGAGGGGAAGACGCTGGTGGCGACGTTGCCGGTGTATCTGAACGCGCTGACGGGCCAAGGGGTGCACGTGGTGACGGTGAACGATTATCTGGCGCGCCGCGACGCGGAGTGGATGGGGGCGGTGTATGAGTTTCTGGGGCTGACGGTGGGGTGTATCCAGAGTCAGATGATGCCGGCGCTGCGCCGGGAGCAGTACGCGTGCGACATTACCTATGGGACGAATTCGGAGTTTGGCTTTGACTATCTGCGGGACATGGGGATGGCGTACAGCCCGGAGGAAATGGTGCAGCGGGGGTGGAATTACGCGATCGTGGACGAGGTGGACTCGATCCTGATTGATGAGGCGCGCACGCCGCTGATTATTTCGGGGCCCGCGCCGTATTCGACGGAGCAGTATCAACTGGTGAAGCCGTCGGTGGAACGGCTGGTGCGGCGCCAGCGGGATTTGTGCACGCGGCTGATGTCGGAGACGAAGGCGGCGATTGACTCGGGGGACGAGGAGGGGGCGATGCTGAAGCTGTATCAGGTGAGCCAGGGGATGCCGAAGAACCGGCAGCTGCTGCACCTGATGGAGGAGCCGAAGAATCGGCGGCTGCTCGAGCGGGTGCAGAACATGATGCTGGTGGACGCCTACAAGGAGCAGGCGCGGGACCTGCGCGAGGAGTTGTTTTTTACGATTGATGAGAAGAGCAATGACGCCAGCCTGACGGAGAAGGGCTGCAACGCGATGAATCCGTCGGACCCGGATTATTATGTGGTGCCGGACCTGGTGAGCGCGCTGGCGGAGCTGGACGGCGACGAGACGCTGTCGGACGAGGAGAAGTTCGCGCGCCGGCAGGAGCTGCAGAACCAGTTCGCGGACAAGAGCGAGCGGATTCACGCGGTGGACCAGTTGATCCGGGCCTACAGCGTGTATGAGCGCGACGTGCAATATGTGCTCCAGGACGGCCAGGTGGTGATTGTGGACGAGTTTACCGGGCGGCTGATGCCCGGGCGGCGCTGGAGTGACGGCCTGCACCAGGCGATCGAGGCGAAGGAGGGGGTGCGCATCGAGCGCGAGACGCAGACGCTGGCCACGATTACGATTCAGAATTATTTCCGCCTGTACAAGAAGCTGGGGGGCATGACGGGCACGGCCGAGACGGAAGCGGACGAGTTTGCCGAGATCTACAAGATGGACGTGGTGGTGATTCCCACCAACCGGCCAGTGCGGCGGGTGGACGCCAACGATCAGATTTACAAGACGCAGCGCGAGAAGTTCAACGCGATCATCGAGGAAATCGCGGCGTGCTATCAGCGCAAGCAGCCGGTGCTGGTGGGGACGATTACGGTGGACATGTCGGAGGTGCTGAGCCGGATGCTGCGACGGGTGAACATTCCGCACAATGTGCTGAACGCCAAGAACCACCAGCGCGAGGCCGAGATTGTGGCCAACGCGGGGCAGCCGGGGGCGGTGACGATTGCCACGAACATGGCGGGGCGCGGGACGGACATCAAACTGGGGCCGGGGGTGGTCTGGCTGGAGCGCGAGACGATTACGGGCCCGGCCAGGCTGGCGGACCGCGTGGAGGGGGGCAAGACGCTGCGGCAACTGATCGAGGAGCGGCCGTGCGGGCTGTGCGTGATCGGCAGCGAGCGGCACGAGTCGCGGCGGATTGACCGCCAGTTGCGCGGGCGCTGCGCGCGGCAGGGCGACCCGGGGATGTCGCGGTTCTTTATCTCACTGGAGGACGATCTGATGCGGCTGTTCGGCAGCGACCGGATTTCCGGGATCATGGAGAAGCTGGGCATTCAGGAGGGCGAGGTGCTCGAGCACCGCTGGCTGAACCGCTCGATCGAGACCGCCCAGCGCCGCGTGGAGCAGCAGAATTTCGCGATTCGCAAGCGGACGCTGGAATATGACGACGTGATGAACAAGCAGCGCGAGATCATCTATGGTTTTCGCAGCCAGATCGTGGCGTCCCAGGAGCCGCGCGCGCATTTGCTGGATGTGGTGCAGGATGTCATTTTCGGGCGGGTCGAGGAGCTGACCGACGACGAGGAGAGCCTTCGCGCGTTCGCCACCTGGGTCAACAGCCAGTTTCCGATCGGTTTCCGGCCGGATCAGGTGGCGAAGCTCGAGGGGCGGCGCGGGGGGATTGATGTCGAGGCGACGGGCCAGAGCGTTTTCGAGCGCGTCGAGAAGGCCTATGCCACCAAGTGCAAGCTGGAGGACGCCGAGCGGCTCAGCGGGATGGAGCGGTTCATCATGCTGAACGCGGTGGACACGCAATGGCAGGAATATCTGCGCAACATGGACACGCTGCGCCAGGGGGTGGGGCTGCGCGCCTACGGCCAGCGCGACCCGCTGGTGGAATATAAAAACGAGGCCTTCACGCTGTTTGCGGACCTGATGGACCGGATCAAGGACGAGATTGCCGGGCGGATTTTCCGGGCGACGACCTCGCCCCAGGCCTATCAGAGTTTTCTGGGCGACATTCAGCGGCTGCACGGGCAGATCCGCACGCAGCACGACGAGATGGCGCCGCTGGCCGGCGGGGGGCAGGCGCCGCGCGCGGCGGCGGGCGGGGGGGTGGATCCCGGCGCCGAGGCCGCCATGAACGCGGCCCTGAGCCGCGCCCAGACCGTGGTGCGCGACGTGCCCAAGGTGGGACGCAACGACCCCTGCCCGTGCGGCAGCGGCAAGAAGTACAAGAAGTGCTGCGGACGAGACGCCTAACCTGAAAAACGTCATCAACATGGATGAAAACAATGCTATTTGCTGCAGGGCAGTATAATATGGAAAACAACATGAAAAATGCAGTTTTCATCCATATTGACCAAGGGCGCGACGATTCCGACCCGTCTGCCGTGTTATCCGGGGCTCGCAGTATGCCATACAGCTTCACCCCGCCTGCCTCGCATCTGAACTGGACTTGTCGCGTGAATAATTCAGGCTGAAATGGATGATTGCGTCATATTGAAGGACGGCGAGCACGGGCTGAAGCGCAACGAGATCTCGCATCAGGCGCTGCAGGTGCTGTGGCGGCTGGATGAGGCCGGCTACAAAGCTTATTTGTGCGGCGGGGGGGTGCGCGATCTGTTGCTGGGTCGCCAGCCCAAGGATTATGACATCGCAACCGACGCGCGGCCGGAGGAAATCAAGAAGTTGTTCCGCAACAGCCGGATCATCGGGCGGCGCTTCAAGCTGGCGCATATATTTTATCGGGATGTGATCATCGAGACCGCGACGTTTCGCGCGCTTTTTGACGCCCCCCCGCCAGAGGCGGAGGGCATTCCGCTGCCGTCGCGTCGGCGCACGGATGTTCCCGACCCCACGTTTGCCACGCGCGACGGGGTGATTGTGCGCGACAACGTGTATGGCACGCCCGAGGAGGATGCCCGCCGGCGGGATTTCACCATCAATGGCCTGTTTTACAACATTGCGGATGGGAGCATCATTGACTATGTGGGCGGGCTGGTGGATCTGGAGAAGCGCGTGCTGCGGATGATCGGGGATCCGGAGACGCGGATACACGAGGATCCGGTGCGCATGGTGCGGGCCATTCGCATTGCCGCGCAACTGGACTTCCAGATCGAGCCGGCACTGTGGGATGCCATCCGGCGGCTGGGCGAGGACCTGAAAAACTCGTCGCGCGAGCGGATGCATGAAGAGGTGCTCAAGATTTTGAATTGCGGCAGCGCCAAGGCGGCTTTTTCGCGATCGTGGCAGCAGGGGTTGTTTCAGACGATTTATCCATCGTTTTCGGCCTGGCTGGGCTCGCCGGAGGGGGCGGCGTCGTTCCCGTGGGTCAAGAAGGCGCTGCGCCAGTTTGATGTATGGAAGCAGGCCAATCTGAAGCCGATGCCGGCGTTGCAGCACGCGCTGGTGTTTGGGCCCTATATCGAGGCGCGGGCGGCGGAGCTGGCGGCCGAGGGCGTGCCGGAGTTCGAGGCGGCGCTGCAGGCGGTCCATGCCACGCTGCGCGACAAGTCCAACCTGACGCAGATCTCGAAGGCGATTGTGTTTGATGTCGAGCGCATCCTGAGCCTGCAGGTGCAGATGCGCAAGTCATCGGGGCAGAGCCGCTATGCCACGCGGCTGCGCAAGCGCAACGGGTTCGAGGAGGCGCTGATTTATCTCAAGTTTGCCAGCGGGATGGAGGCGTCGCGGAAGGACTTGCTCGAGCGGTGGATGGCGCCAGCGCAAACGGACGCGGGCGGCGACGCCAAGGGCGAGGGGGGGAAGGCGGAAGGCGGAGCGTCCCGGAGCGAGGGCGGCGCAAAGGGAGAGGCGCGCACCCCCGCAAAAGGATCGAGAAGACGGCCGCGCAAGGGGCCGCGCGAGCCCAAACCCGAGCAGACCTGACTGTTATTCCTTATAATAAGGCGCGCGGGGCATCAGACGATGGGAAATGAGACAGGCGCGTCACTGATAGTGCCATAATGGCACAATATTTGAGAGGTTGACGAAAATAGGGAGTTCGGGGTGAAAGATGCAACTGGTTGTTGAGCAGGAAATTACATAACTTATGATAATTTTGGCATAGTTCATGCTTGATAGATAGGTGAATTGCTGTAGTTTTTGACGGAAGATTTTGGAAAGTAGAGGTTAGAGATGTCAAAAGTATTGGGAATGGATCTTGGCACGACGAATTCGTGCATGGCGGTGATGGAGGGCGGTCAGCCGACGGTTATTTTGAACGCGGAGGGCGGCCGGACGACACCTTCGATTGTGGCGTTTACGAAGAGCGGCGAGCGGTTGGTGGGCAACGCGGCCAAGCGGCAGGCGGTGACGAACCCGAAGAACACCGTTTTTTCCATCAAGCGTTTCATGGGGCGCAAATATGACGAGATGAAGGAGGAGATTTCGCGGGTGCCCTTCGAGGTGGTGAAGGCCGCCAACGGCGACGCGCATGTGAAGATCGGCGACAAGACGTACTCGCCGCCGGAAATTTCGTCCATGATTTTGCAGAAGATGAAGACGGACGCGGAGGCGTTCCTGGGTGAGAAGATCACCCAGGCGGTGATTACCGTGCCAGCGTATTTCAATGACAGTCAGCGGCAGGCCACCAAGGATGCCGGCCGGATTGCCGGGCTGGAGGTGCTGCGGATCATCAATGAACCGACGGCATCGTCGCTGGCCTACGGTCTGGACAAGAAGAAGGAAGAGAAGGTGGCGGTGTACGACCTGGGGGGCGGCACGTTTGACATCTCGGTGCTGGACATCGGCGACGGCGTGTTTGAGGTGAAGGCCACCAACGGCGACACCCACCTGGGCGGGGATGACTTTGACCAGCGCGTGATTGACTGGCTGGTGGCGGAGTTCAAGAAGGACCAGGGCATTGACCTGTCCAAGGACCCGATGGCTCTGCAGCGCCTGAAGGAAGCCGCCGAGAAGGCCAAGTGCGAGTTGTCGAGTTCGCAGACCACGGACATCAATCTGCCGTTTATTACGGCGGACGCGAGCGGGCCGAAGCATATGAACGTGACCCTGAGCCGGGCCAAGCTCGAGCAGTTGATCGGGGATTTGGTCGAGCGCAGCATGCGCCCGGTCGAGGCCTGCCTGAAGGATGCCGGCATCGCGAAGTCGGAAGTGGACGAAGTGATTCTGGTGGGTGGCATGACCCGGATGCCGAAGGTGCAGCAGGAGGTCGAGAACCAACTCGGCCGCGAGCCGCACAAGGGTGTGAACCCGGACGAGGTGGTGGCCGTGGGCGCCGCGATTCAGGGCGGCGTGCTGAAGGGCGAGGTGAAGGATGTCCTGCTGCTGGATGTGACGCCGCTGACGCTCGGGATTGAAACCCTGGGCGGGGTGATGACGCCGCTGATCGAGCGCAATACGACGATCCCCACCAAGAAGAGCGAAATCTTCAGCACGGCGTCGGACAACCAGCCGACGGTGGAAATCCACGTGCTGCAGGGCGAGCGGAAGATGTCGGCCGACAACAAGACGATCGGCAAGTTCCATCTGGACGGCATTCCGCCGGCGCCGCGCGGCATGCCGCAGATCGAGGTGACCTTTGATCTGGACGCCAACGGCATTCTGAAGGTGAGCGCCAAGGACCTGGGCACCGGCAAGGAGCAGAAGATCACCATTACGGCTTCGAGCGGCCTGAGCAAGGAGGAGGTCGAGAAGATGGTCAAGGACGCCGAGGCCCACGCCGACGTGGACGCCAAGCGCCGCGAGGCGGTGGACGCCAAGAACCGCGGCGAGGCGACGGTGTATGAAACCGAGAAGTTCCTCAAGGAGAACGCCGAGAAGATTCCGTCGGACAAGAAGATGAAGGTCGAGGGCTCGGTGGAGGCGCTCAAGACGGCTCTGAAGGGCGAGGATGCGTCGGCCATTCAGCAGGCCATGGAGGCGGTGACCGCCGATATGCAGGCGATCTCGGCGGATCTCTACGCCCAGGCCAAGCAGTCGCAGGCGAGCGCGGAGGGGGGCGCGGGGAGCCCGCCGCCGGCCGGCGACGCCGGCGCGGCGCCGGACGGCGACGTGATGGATGCCGACTTCGAGATGGTGGACGACGACAAGAATTCAAAATAAACAACAAAGAAAAACGGACGGCGCGCTGGACGGAAGGGATCCGTTGGCGTAGTGTCCGGCAACTCAACCCAAGCAAGGAGAACAAGGAAAGATGAAGATTCAACCGTTGGGAGATCGCGTGCTCGTGGAGCCCCTGAAGGAAGATGAAGTGAAGAAGGGCGGGATCATTATTCCCGATACCGCCAAGGAAAAGCCCCAGCAGGGCAAGGTGATCGCCCTGGGCACCGGCAAGCTCGATGACGACGGCAACAAGGTTCCGTTCCACGTCAAGAAGGGCGACACGGTCCTGATGCCGAAGTATGGCGGCACCGAGATCAAGCTGGACGGCAAGGAATACCAGATCATGCGCGAGGACGACATTCTCGCGATTCTGGACCGCTAATGGAAGACACTGGAAGAAGGAGAAAAGAATAGTATGTCAGCCAAGCAAATTGCATATGACGTCGAAGCCCGCCAGAACATGATGCGGGGCATCGAGAAGCTGAACAAGGCCGTGAGCAGCACGCTCGGGCCGCGCGGACGCACCGTGGTGCTCGAGAAGAAGTTCGGCAGCCCGACCATCACCAAGGATGGCGTGACGGTGGCCAAGGAAATCGAGCTGGAAGATCCGTTCGAGAACATGGGCGCCCAGATGGTCCGCGAAGCAGCCAGCAAGACCAGCGACATCGCCGGCGATGGCACCACCACCGCCACGGTGCTGGTCGAGGCGATCTATCGCGAAGGCCTCAAGAACGTGACCGCCGGCGCCAGTCCGATGGACATCCGCCGGGGCATCAACCTGGCCACTTCGGCCGTGGTGGGCGCGCTCAGGAAGCAGAGCAAGAAGGTCAAGGAAAGCGCCGAAATCGCCCAGGTCGGGACCATCTCGGCCAATGGCGAGGAGACCATCGGCCAGATCATTGCCGAAGCGATGGACAAGGTGGGCAAGGACGGCACGATTACCGTCGAGGAAGCCAAGGGCATCGAGACCACGCTGGACGTGGTGGAAGGCATGCAGTTCGACAAGGGCTATCTGAGTCCGTATTTCGTGACGAAGCCGGACTTGATGGAAGCGGCGCTTGAGGATGCCTATGTGCTGCTGTTCGAGAAGAAGATCTCGAACCTGCAGGATTTGCTGCCTGTGCTGCAGAACGTGGCCAAGAACGGCAAGCCCCTGCTGATTATTGCCGAGGACATCGAAGGCGAAGCGCTGGCGACGCTGGTGGTGAACAAGCTGCGCGGCACCCTGCAGGTCTGCGCGGTCAAGAGCCCCGGCTTCGGCGACCGCCGCAAGGCCATGATGGAAGACATCGCGGTGCTGACCGGCGGCAAGTTCATCAGCGAAGATCTCGGGATCAAGCTCGAGAGCCTGACGCTGGCCGACATGGGCCGGGCCAAGCGCATCACGGTGGACAAGGACAACACCACCATCGTGGAAGGCGCGGGCAAGACCTCCGACATTCAGGCGCGCATCGCGCAGATCCGCCGTCAGATCGAGGAAACCACCTCGGACTACGACCGCGAGAAGCTGCAGGAGCGCCTGGCCAAGCTGGCTGGCGGCGTGGCCGTCATCAATGTCGGCGCTTCGACGGAGTCGGAGATGAAGGAGAAGAAGGCCCGCGTGGAAGACGCGTTGCACGCGACTCGTGCGGCGGTCGAGGAAGGGATTGTGCCGGGCGGCGGCGTGGCGCTGATTCGCGCGCAGGCGGCCCTGGACAACATGCAGCTGGAAGGCGATGTGAAGATCGGCGTGGACATTATCCGCCGCGTGTGCGAAGCCCCGCTGCGCCAGCTGGTCAACAACGCCGGCCTGGATGCCTCGATTGTGGTGCAGGAGGTTCGCGGCGGCAAGGGCGCCTACGGCTTTGACGTGGCCAAGGGCGACTACTGCGACATGATCAAGGCGGGCATCATTGACCCGACCAAGGTGACGCGCAGCGCGCTCGAGAACGCGGCCAGCATTGCCGGTCTCCTGCTGGTGACCGAAGCCATGATCGCCGAAATTCCGAAGAAGGAGCCCGCGGCCCCGGCCATGCCCGGCGGCGGCATGGGCGACATGTACTAGGCCATTGGGCCTTCCGGCGGGACGTCTTGGGCGCCCCGCCTTTTTATTGCCCCGATGGCGCGCGGGGCCGGGCGCGCCGGTGATTTTGCCGCAGGTTGCAGATTGCGCCGGCGGGGATGTTGTGCTACATCTTGCGGGAAGATCGCAGTTGGATGGTGCCCTGAAATATAAGCGAACCCGCCCAGGGGCGGGCCGGGGCTGAGTGGTTGTCCGGATGCGGCAGGGAGACGGCAAGGCAGATGACCGATGGTGAGAATAGTACGGAACGGAATGAACAGGACCGGATGGAGTCCATCCTGGAACTGAATTTCGTGCCGACTTGGGCGCGCAAACCTCCCGACAATCCCTATGCCGGCCGGCCGGATCTCGATTCGGAACCGACAGGCCGCGGGCGCGGGGGGGGGCGGCGTGATGACCGGCGTCGTGGCCAGGCGGATCGTCGCGATGGCCGGCGTGACAGGTCCGCGCGTGGCGATCGGCCCCGGGGCGAACGGCCATGGGGCGGCGGCGGGCGCGGGGAACAGTCGCGCGGACGCGCGGGTTCCGGCGACGCGCAAGCCGGTCGGCGGCGCTTTGCGGATGACCGCGGCGGCTCGCCGCCACAGCGAACCGGTGCGGCGCGGGGCAGGCCCCGTGATGGCGAGCGGCCAGAGCGCGGACGGGACCGCCCGCCACGGCGGGATCGTCCACCCCGGCTCAATGTAAAAGTGATGTTTCTGCCGGATCGCGAGCGCCTGAATCTGCTGGCGCAAGATTTCCGGGCCAGCCGCCGGGCCTATCCGTTGCTGGAAATTGCCAGCCGCTTTCTGGCGCACCCCGATCGCTATCTGGTCAAGTTGGAGATGCCGCTTCCCGCCGAGGGCGAGGCGCGTCAAACCTTGTGCCAGTGTCTCGAGTGCCGGCGGGTTTTCCGTCATCGGCACAATGCCGAGGCGCATGTCGTGCGCGACCACCTTGACAAGTTTTTCGAGATCGAGGAAACCGAGGTCGAGCCGCCGGCGGGCAACTTTGCGGTGGTGGCACGCTGCGGCTTGAGCGGCGAGTTGCTGGGGCCGCCGAATCATCATGGCTATAACGAGAGGATTCAGGAGTTGTGGTCGTCGCGCTACGCGCATATGTCGAAGGCCGACTATCTGGCCCGTTTGCATACCGTGCGCGATGAGGCGTTGGTCGAACAGTGGAAGGAAAGCGAGCGCAAGAAAACCATCTTCCGCCTGAAACAGCCGCCGGAAGGGGAGGAGGCCGCGGAACTGACCCGCGCGCAGGCCGAGGAGTGGATGCGGAGCAAGATCAAGGGCATGTTGCGGGAGTCGCCGCGCTGCATTGTGCCGGGGGCCCAGTCCCGTCAGTTTGATGACGAGGCGCTGCGGGCGGCGGTGTCGTTTGCCTGGCAAAAGGAGAGTCGCTTTCCGCTGACCCTGGTGATGGCGCTGCAGCCGGCGTTCCGGCAAATGCGGTTCTATCTGTTCAAGGTGAACGTGCGCGAAACTTTTGTGACCGCTGTTCCGCCATCGCCGGTCGAGATTGATTCCGCCACGCAGGTCGTTCGCGAAATCCTGTCCTATCTGGAGGCGAATCCGGGCATTACCCGCCAGCAGGTGCTGGCGAACCTGCGCCCGGGCGCGGATCCGGAGTCGGCCGGCGCCGCGGAATTGCTGCTGCACTTGAGCAATCTGGTGGCGCATGGCGGGGTGATTGAATTTTTTGATGGCACCCTGGCCCTGCCGCGCGGCCGCCGGGCCAGACCGTCGGTGACCACCGTCGCGAAGGCCGCACCGGAGGCCAAGCCGGCGGAGGAAGAGGCGGAAGCCACAGTGGAAGCCGAGTTGGTTGAGGCTCCTCAGGACGCGGAGGTCCAAACCAATGAGGCGCTGGCCGAACCGCCGCCCGAGGAAGCGCTGCCGGCCGACGAGCCCGACGCGGCCGCCGAAGAATCTGCGACCGGTTCGCCGGAAGCGGAGCAAGCAGAGGATGCGCCATGAAGTACGCTGTCTTGGGTGATGTGCACGCCAATTGGGAGGCACTGACCGCGGTCCTGGCCGATGCCGAACAGCAGGGCGTCACGCACTATTGCAGCGTGGGCGATATTGTCGGCTATAACGCCGATCCGGAGTTGTGCCTCGAGAAGGTGCGCGAGCTGGTCGGCGACGCGGTGGTGCGCGGCAACCACGACCACTACTGCTCGCGGCAGGAGAACCTGAATGGGTTTCATCCGCTGGCGGCCGACGTGGTGGACTGGACCCGCAAGCGCCTGACCGAAGAGCAGCGCAGCTGGCTGGGCAACCTGCGCTATTCGCGCATGGTCGAAACCTTCATGCTGGTGCACGCCACGTTGGACAGCCCTGAGCGCTGGGGATACGTTTTTGACAAGCTCGAAGCGGAAGCCAATTTTGCTTATCAGATGTGCTCGGTGTGCTTTTTCGGGCATACCCACGTGCCTTTGGCTTTTGAGAAAGCGGGCATTGTGCGGGGCGGGCTCTACACCAAGCTGCGCATCACGGCTGGCCGGAAATATTACATCAATGTCGGCAGCGTCGGGCAGCCCCGCGATGGCGATCCGCGCGCGGCCTACGCCATCTATGACATGGTGCAAAACGTGGTTGAGCTGCGCCGGGTGCCCTATGATATTCCGGCGGCCCAACGGAAAATCCTGGATGCCGGTCTGCCCCCCCGCGCGGCGTCCAGAATCGAAATCGGCCGGTAAATGGCGCGCATCCGCGGGTACGACATGAAACGCCTCGTGATCCTGCTGTTGTTCTGGGCCGCTTCAAGCGGGCCGGTTCTGGCTCAAATCGAACTGGAATGGTCGCTGGCCAATGACCGCACCCTGCTGATGGAGCCCATCAAGGCGACGCTCACCATTGCCAATTATAGCGGAAAGAGCCTGAGCCTGGGCCCCCACGGCAACGCGCGTTTGCGGTTTGATGTGGAAGATCAGCCGACTTCGCTGGTGCGCGAAACCGGACGTCCCCTGGTGGCCCGTCCGATCGTTATTCCCGCGGGGGACACCCGGGAGGTTGAGGTCAACCTGCTGGATGCCTACCGCATTGTCCGCGGGCAGACCTATATGCTCTGTCCGTTGCTTGAAGTGGATGGCACCCGTTTCATGGGTCGCCGCCTCGCCTTGGAAGTCCAGCCCGGTCTGGAAGTGCTGAACCGCCGCTATGGCATGCCGGACAGCCGCGACGGCCGGGTGATCTCGCTGCGGCAAATGAATCGCCGGCGCATGGACCGGCTTTTCTTCCGGCTGGATTCCACGGCCGATGGTTTCTGTCTGGCTTGCTATGACCTCGGGCGTCTGATCCGTTTTTTTGTGCCGCGCCTTGAACGGGATCGTGACGGCGTCTTTCATGTCCTGCATCAAAGTGCGCCAGACCGGTTCACGCTCTCCCGCTTGGATCACGAGGGGACTCCCTTGGGCGTTGCCTTCTACATTGCCGAAGTGGGCCAAATCCGTCTGGAGCGCGATTCGGAGGGAGCGGTCCATGTGGTGGGGGGAACTCCGTTCGAGGAAGACCCCGAACGCCCGGGCGTACTGAGTGCGCCATCGCTGCCGCCTGCCAACCCTTACACGCCGACCATCGGGGAACTGCCCCCCAAGGGGCCAGCGCCCACTCAGCCGCCGGCCCGTGGACGCGCCGCGCCGCGCGCGACGACCCCGGCGACCCCGGCGCAGGAACCGATCTCATGGTGACGCCCGCTTATCTGTTCCTCGGCCGTCTGCTGGTTGTATTGGGCACTGCGGGACTGGCGGTAGGCGGCGTCATGGTGGCGTTTCCGGCCGGTGTGCTGCGAGGGCTGGTCGCTTTCCCGCGCTGGCGAACTCCCGGCTGGATCATGACTGCTCTGGCCGTGTTCTGGGTGGGTTGGATCATGCAACATGCCGCTTTGGGACGCTTCGAGTGGGTGAAACCCTATCTGCCGTTTGCGGCCGTCGGGCTCTATCTGGCCGTGCTGTTTTTGCTCGATGAACTGCTTTCGGCGCGCGCTTTGGGCGCGCTGCTGATTCTGGTGGCCAACCCCATGCTGATGGGTGTGCGCTGGGCGGAATCCATCTGGCGTCATGTTCCGGCGGTTATTGCCTATGTCTGGGTGCTGGTCGGCTGCGCCCTGATGCTGCACCCCTGGCTGTTCCGCAAAACCGTCGAAAGATTCCTGCCGCACACGGTTGCGGTCCGGCGCTGGGGATGGATCAAGCTGGCGGGCTCCATCCTGTTGTTGGCGGCGGGTCTGTGGCATCTGCCTTGAGGGGACGTGGTGGCCGGACCGATAGGAACCCACGCGCCGCGATTCCTGCTTCTGCGTGGCGGGGCCATCGGCGATTTCATTGTCACGCTGCCCGTTTTGCAGGCTTTGCGCGCCCAGTGGCCTCTCGCGCGGATTGATATCTGGGGCTATCCGCACATCGCGGAACTGGCGGTCGCCGGGGGACTCGCCGAAAAGGTGCAGTCGCTTGACCGGGCGGACATGGCCCGCTTTTTTGCCCCTCGGGCCGAATTCACCGAAGAGCAGGTCGCGGCCATCCGTTCCTATGATTTGATTTTTCATTATCTGCATGATCCCGCCGGCCACGTGCACGACAATCTACTCCAGGCCGGCGCCCGGCAGGTGATTCAAGGCTCGCCCATGATTTCCCGCGGCCACGCGGTGCCCTTTCTGTTGGAACCGTTGCAGGCGCTAGCCATTTATGAGGCGGAACTGGTTCCCGAACTGGTGCTGTCGGGTGAAGCACGCGCCGACGCGCGTCGCCGCCTGCAAGAGCTGGGGGTGGTGTCACGGCCGATCGTGGTTCATCCGGGCAGCGGCAGCCCGGCCAAAACATGGCCGCTCCCCGGCTTCATGGAAATCATCCAGCGGCTCTGCGCCTGCGGCCACGATGTTATTGCTGTGCTGGGCGAAGCCGATCAACAGGCGCGCGGAGAATTGGCGGGCAAATTGCCGGACTTGCCCTGCTTGGAGGGCTTGAACCTGATCGAACTGGCGGCTGTTTTGACGGAATCCTCCCGGTTTCTGGGCAACGATTCGGGCATTACTCATCTGGCCGCTGCGGTAGGATTGCCGGTGGTGGCTTTGTTCGGGTCATCCAAGGCCGAAACCTGGGCGCCCCGCGGTCGCGGAGAAATTTGCGTGCTGATCGCACCTGAAGGAGAGCTTGAGCGCCTTGAAATCGAAACAGTCTGGCAGGAGCTGGGCAACCGGGGTTGGCGCCTGTAAATCACGCTCAATCAAGCTGCTCTCGACGGGCTGTCGTGCTTGTTATTCCACCCGGATTGTCCTACCGTTGTTCCGAGTGCCATGGGTCGCGGAATCCTTGATCCAAGATGTAAAAAGCCAATGTTTGATATAGTAGCATCGCCCAAATGGAGTCTAATGCGCCTGCCGGGCGCGGCGGCCTACCCGCTGCAGTCCGTGGCGCCTTATGCCCCGGATCAGGCATTTCCCGAATTTCGGGGGGAGGTTCAGCCCGGTGCGACCAACCCTATTTTTGCTCTGGTGCGGGGGGCGTTGGCGGAACTGGGCCTTGATGCCGGGCGGTATGGCTCTACCGACTGGAATCCGCTGGGCGACTTGGCCAAGCCTGGCGCAAAAATCGTGGTCAAGCCCAATTGGGTTCTGCATGAGAATCACGGCACGGCTGACGCCGATTGCCTGATAACGCATCCTTCCGTGCTCCGCGCCGTGCTGGAATATGTATTTTTGACCAAACCGGCGCAAGTGGTCCTTGGCGACGCCCCTTTGCAGGACTGCGACTTCGAAAAATTGCTGGATTTTGGCGGTTTGTGTGCCGTTATTGCCGAGTTTCAGGGGAGGGGACTGCCTTTGATTGTGAAAGATTTTCGCCGCACGGTGCTGCGTACGGATGCAGGCCTCAAGCAGGTGACCGAGGAACTCCGCCCCGAGACCGACTATCGGTTGGTGGATTTGGGCGCGGACAGCCTGCTCGAGCCGATTTCCAAGGACTGGCGGAAATTCCGGGTGACGGTGTACGATCCGCGCAAAATGTGGAAACATCATCGCCCGGGGCGCCATCGCTACCTGGTTGCCCGTGAAATCCTTGACGCGGATTTGGTGGTCAATGTTCCCAAACTCAAAGTCCACAAGAAAGCTGGCATTACCTGCTGTCTCAAAAATCTCATTGGCATCAACGGCAACAAGGAATTCCTGCCCCACCACCGCAAAGGCGCGGCGGACCGCGGGATGGGAGATGACTATCCTCACGCCCACTGGAAACTGTCATTGGCAGAACATCTTTTGGACTTTGCCAACGGATGTTTGCGAGGTTATCCGCGTATTTACAGACTTTTCGAGCGAGTGGCCTGGCGCGGCATGGTGCAGAGGCAAAAAAAAGATCCTGCGGCGCAACTTGAAGGCAGTTGGCATGGCAATGACACGATTTGGCGGACGTGCCTCGATCTGAACCGTGCTCTGCTCTATGCCAATCGGGAGGGTGAGATGACCGATGCCATCCAGCGGAAGGAAATCTCAATTGTGGATGCCGTAGTGGCCGGTCAAGGAGAGGGGCCGCTGGCACCTGATCCACTGCCGACAGGTGCTGTTTTGGTTGCGCATAATCCGGCCGTGGGGGATTATCTGGGCGCGGCCCTGTTGGGATTCGACCCCCTGAAAATTCCACTATTGCGTCATGCCTGTGATGCAATGCGCTGGCGCATCTGCCATGCCGCTCCAGACATTCCCGCTTTCAACCCACCTTTCCCCGCCGCCCACCCCCCCAAGGGATGGGCCGGAAACATTGAAAGCTCGGTGAATTAGATGCTTAAGGCCGAGTCCTACCGGCGTGGAGGGTTGTACTCCACAGCGCTCCAAATTGTCGCCCAGGGCCTTTCCTTTGTGTTCAACCTGGTTATGGCGTACTGCTTTGGCGCCGTAGATGCCACGGATGTGCTGAACTACTGCGTGACCACATTCATGCTGGTGGCCTCGTTCATGCTGGTGTTGGACTCCACCGTGCTGATCCCGGAGGCCATTCGACGCCGGCACCAGGAGTCGCCAGAGTCTTCAATGCAATTTTTGAATTTCTTTCTCTATCTGTTCTCCGGAATCACGCTGGCGCTTGCACTGGTCACAGCGTGGCGTCCGATTGAATTTCTAACGGCAATTTCTCGTTTTGATGTCGCCACTCTTGAGGCCAACCGAAATTTAATAATGTGGGTCATCCCGGTTTTCGCGTTGCAATTGCTTTCGCAGTACATCAACAGCATTTTGGTGTCTTACAAATATTTTTCACTGCCGGCATTTTGGGGAGTGATCTGCCGCGTGTTCAACATTGTTTATGTGCTCATGTTCCATCGGCAATTGGGAGTGGTTGCCCTGGCTCAGTCCATCATTCTGGGGTTGCTTTTGCAGGCGATGGTTTCATTCTGGCTGCTGCGCCGACGTCTCAAATGGCGGTTCTCTTTCAAATGGCCGCACATTTCTTCTTCGGTATGGAGGAATATTGTTTACACGGAGCTTGGAGTGTTGGCGTTCGCTTTTGCCTCCTTCACACCTATTCTGATGGCCTCGGCCGCAGAAGAAGGTTTTGTGACGGCCATGAACTACGCCATGAAAATGTCTGCAGTTCCCGAGGCATTGCTTGGCGGGCAAATTGCCCTGATCGTGGGCATCAAACTGAGCGAGTTGTCCGCCCGTCGCGACTCGGTTGGGTTTGGGCGGGCCTATGAGCGGGTTTCACAGTTTATGATCTGGTTGTGTGTGCCATTGGCCTTTGTTTTGTCGCTGGCGGCTCCCGGTTTGTTGAGGATTCTGATGTTGCGTGGGGCTTATTCAGAAGAAGCTCTTCGTGTGACCGCACGGTTGTTTCAAGGTTTGGTGTTGGGGTTTCCTATGACCGTTTCCCATGCTCTTGTTTACCAGGCGTTAGCAGCTCAGCAAAAGGTATTGCTTCGCAATGTGTTCAACATTATTCAAAATGCTGTGTTGGTAGCAGCGTTGTGGTGGGGTGTGCCTAGAATCGGCATTATAAATTACCCATTCATCAAGGTTAGTTATGTATATCTTCTTTACCTGATATCGTTGCCCGTATGGCGCTACTGGTTTTCGGGCGTGCGAATTGGCCGTGTATTCGGTTTTCTGGTGGGCAGCATGGTGGTCAACGGCCTTCTAGCAGCGGGAATTTGGTGGCTTATGGCTTCGTGGAGTTATGGGGAAACTATGCTTGGTACTTTGCTCTTGGCGAGCGGATTCATCATTCTGGCGGGCCTATTGATGGTTTTATGTCCGTGGAACCGGGTTCCTGCGGCCTATGCAAAAGAGTTGTGGCGATCGGGTATGCGTAGCTTTTACCGACAACGCACGCATGAGGAGGTGAGCCATGCAATTGATTGAGATCCTGTCAGTTTTGTCTTTGGAATACTCGGACAACTTGAATAAAATGTTGGTTGAGTATGTTAACCGCAGCCGATATTTCCGTCAGGCGAATGGTATTCTAGTATTCGGGATTGGCTGCTGCGCGATTGAGTCCTTTTCGATTGATATCGATTGCGTCAATAGATATTTCTCTGCCCATCTGAAACCGGAATCAAAATCCATGGTGTTTACTGGCTTGTTGCCCATAACAGTGCGCGAACCAATTGCAGGGGAGATCAATTGTCGCGGTCGGAATTGGATGGGGAGAGATGGGTGCCGACAATGGGACTCAAGCTTCAGTTGGCGTAAGTCGCAAGTGTTGCCCGAGGACGATCACCCAGAGTACTTTTTGAGGTGGATATCCGGAGGTCATAAGCTGCGATGAAGATTTTAATGGTTGTGGCAACTTTTATGCCCGTTCAGCGGGGCGGAGCGGAAATGCAGTGCTGGCGGCAGGCCCGTGCGTTGGCAGCTCGCGGCCACCAGGTAACCATTTTAACCCCATGGTGGTGGCTCAAAACCGGCCGAAAAGAAATAAGCGAAGAGGTCCTTATTCGACGAGTGGGTTGTCTGCTGCCGGTTACTTCTGCGCTTCGCCGTTTGCATCGTTGGATTAGGCGTAAAATAAGGCCCCAGCGTGCTGAACAGGCGGATCCATTCAGTGCCGATGGAGGGCGGCTTGCGCCTCCCCGTCAAAGGCGATGGCGACTAATGGCGCTCGTAGAATGGTTGGGGCACTTGAGCTTCATCGCGGAAAGCGCACTGCTGGTAAAGACGGCTTGCGTCAAAGCAGATGTTGTTCATGTGCACGAGTCCCATTGGATCGCGGGATTCGCCCAATGGCTGGCGGAACACCTGGATGTTCCGGTGTTCTGCAAAGAGGCGCTTGGAGAGGTTTTGTCCTGGCCGGGAAATCCGGATGTTCCCTGGTTGAGGCACTGGAAATCACGCCGTATGTCCTGTCATTATTTGGCCATGACCGAACACTTGCGAGAACAACTGATCGCCGCAGGCATTCCATCTGATCGGATATCCATCCTGCCCAACGGAGTGGAGATTCCTGAGAACTCAGCATCGCCCGGGGACTCTTCCCTGACACTGTATATTGGCAACTTTTCGCAGGGCAGCGTGTACAAGGGGTTTGATATTTTATTCAAGGCATGGGGGCGCGCCGTGGCGGCAGAGCCGGGCATGAGGTTGAAGATGTTTGGCAGTGGAGATGCGCGACGGTGGCAATTGGTGGCCCGGCAGGAGAAGACCGAAGACACCATAGAGTTTGCCGGACGGACCGAGAATGCAACAGGCGAATTGATACGGGCAGGTTTTCTTGTATTGCCGTCTCGAGTGGAGGGAATGTCCAATGTATTGCTGGAAGCTCAAGCCGCCGGGTTGCCCGTTATTGTGTCCGATATTCCCGGCAATACAGCCGTGGTTCAGGATGGTTTTAACGGCCTGGTTGTGCCGGTTGAAGATGTGAACGCGCTGGCCACAGCCATGATCAGGCTGTTTAAGTCCCCGCGGCTCAGAACGCAAATGGGGGAGGCGGCCCGTATGCGGATGCAAACAGAATTCTCTATTGAGGTCGTCGCGATACGGCTGGAGCAGCTTTTTCAGCAAGCCCTTGGACAACACCCAAAGGAGCTTTCATGTGTCCTTTGAGATTGCTATCATCCGTCTCCACAAGTTGTTTAGTCTTACTTTCTTGATATGAACGTTCCCGCTCCTCAATTCCCGGCCAGCCAGCGCACGAGCTACCAGTTCCCTGTATATAAATGGATCGGGTGGCTGGCGTTCAGTGGATTTGCGATAGGGCTGCTGGTTGTTTACTTTATTGCCGGTTTATTTGGATGGCCTCCCCCTATTTTGTGGGCGTCTATTGTCATTCTATTCACGATGGGGGCGCTGCTGCTGGATCGGCCCAAGCTGTTGCTTTTTATCATGATGGTTTATTTTTTGGCAGTCCCGTCAAATCGGCTGTTGGGAATCGTTCCAATCCCCCTGTTGGGAAGTATGAATAAATTTTTCATGCTGCCTTTCCTGGTTGTCATTGTGATGAATTGGATCCAGCGGCGACAGATCCAGCAGGGCGTCCTGTTCCCAATTGCTTTTTTATTGGTGGCGATTTTAAGCTGGTACGTGAACGGGAAGCCTTCAGTCGTTGTAACTGTTCAACTTACTCTTATTGCCTTGCGGCTATATATTTTATGGTACTATTGCCGATTAACATGCACTTTTGAGAACGATCAAGAAATGCTGCGCTGGGTATGGGCATACATCATCTATATTGCAATCCAATATCTGTACAATATAGTTTGGCACAGGGGATTGTGGCTTAGATACCATCCCGATCGCAGTGGCGGAATATTTGGACCTTTTGCATCAGGCGCGCATTTGGTCGGCTACATGAGTGTGATCGCATTGCTGTTGATTGTCGGCTTGTGGATGGGGCGCATGAAACGCGCTGGTGGACGTGAAAAATGGAGCCTGATTCTGTTGGCGGGCATCATTGCCTACAATCTTATTTTTATGACAGATACCAAGCACGCTTTGCTGTTGATGCCTGTCGCGGTGATCCCCTTCTTTTTCCATGCAAGTTTTACCCGTTGGGCAAAAACGGGTGCGATAATTGGGATCGTCGTTTTTGTGCTGGCTGCAAGTATATATGTACAGTCAGCAATGGGGCGACGAGATTTTCAACGGGTTTGGCACTCTTTTCTGCGTTCTCCCAAAGCAGAGATGATGTATGCGCTAACCGTTGATTTCCCCTATCTGGTTCGTTATCCCATGCTTGGCGCAGGGCCGGGGCGCTTTGCCTCTACCGCGGCGATTGAAGCACGTGCTCCGTTGGCTCGTCGCTATATTATTCCATCATTGGATGAAAATCGACGACGAGGCTATTTCCTTGTAACCGGTACGGTTATTTCGTCATCTGTGGTGGGTAATCCCGTAACGGATTTTTCCGCTATAACCAGTGAATATGGTTGGCTGGGCGCATTCATTTTTTTCTCATTTTGGGGATGGGTTCTTTATTGGATAATGAGAAAAGCGTTCCAAGCCTCAGGCTCAGCATTGCGTGCAGGGATATTTATGGCGCTGGGAGGCTGTTTGATCTTCATGGGTATGATTATGGTATTGGCCGACATCCTCTCAGTTGCAGCTCTAGTTTATCCAATTTGGATGTTGATTGGGCGCTCATGGGATATGACGCCGGAAACCGTCGAGTCCGCTGAGTTGCCTTCGCTTAATGAAGCTTGATTTGTGGCAGAGCAAGGTGAGTTTTGGGCATTTAGCCTGGATTATTCATCAACATGGATGAAAACATTGTTATTTGCTGCAGGGCAGCATGATACGGAAATGAACATGCGACATTCATTTTTCATCCATGTTGACCAAGGGCGCGACGATTCCAGTCCATTTGCTTTGTTCTGCGGGGTTCGCAGTATGTCCATACAGCTTCACCCCGCCCGCCTTGCATCTGAACTGGACTTGTCGCATGAATTATCCAGGTTAGCGGCTTTTATGATATTCATGGCGATTGTGATTCTGTTCATCAATACCGTGACCATTCCGGTCCTGGCCTTCCCACTCTGGATGCTGGCGGGGCGTGTGTGGGATATGCAGCCCATAATGCAAGAGCTGCCGGAGGCGGCATGAGGGTCACGCTGAATCGTTGCCATGAAGGGCAAAAGGGGAAGTCAGCCACATGGCGGCTCCGCAACCGGTCATGCGTAGTGTGCCTGACCTATACCGACCCCCGTGGCAAGGCCGCCGGCTTGGAAAAATATTTGGCGGACCAAGCCGCCCTGCTGGAAGAGCGTGGAGTATCGACACTGGTTCTGTTCCCGTTTCCTACCCGCCGAAGCCGCTGGCTTAACCGTCGCTTGTCTAGCTATTGGGGCGTCGTGGCCGACGGAATATTGCGGGGGTTCTATCGGGCCGATGGCGGAGTGGACTTATTAGCAAGCCTGCATCAGGACGGAGTCGCCCTGAAGGAAATTCAGCTACACCACCTGCTGAATTTTAATCTTTCGCATGTGGAGCGCTTTTTACGGGGAGTCATCGCGCCCGTACGGCTCGTCTTGCACGACTTCTTTACCGTATGTCCGCAGATCTTCCTGTTGCGAAACAATCTCGATCATTGCGGCGAGGCCGCGCCGTCTTTGGAGAAGTGTGCGGAATGCGTCAGCTGGACCCCGGGACATCACGAGGCCATCCGCCAAGTGCTGGATGCTGCCCAGGGGCGTCTGCGCATTGTGGCTCCCTCCGAAACCGCACGGCGCATCTGGGTGAATACTTTCCCGGAGTTTGCGGCGCAAGTGGTCGTGGTGCCCCATCTGATACCGGTTGGCGATGTGGCGGTTTCCGATATCCGAGGCCGGCCGAACGAACCCATCCGCTTGGCTTTTGTTGGCACCCCGATGCCGCAAAAGGGCTGGAGTGTCTTCCTCCGGCTGGTCCAGGAGCTGAACCGCCAGGGGCACAACTGGGAATTCTACCATTTTGGCCGCGCCACGCCGGGTACTTCAAACATCATTCAGGTTCCCGTGTCCTTCGTCCGAGATGGTCCCGAGGCCATGACGGAGGCCATTCGACGGGCACGCGTGGATATCGCCTTTCTCTGGTCCACCTCGCCCGAAACCTACAGCTATACCCTGGTGGAAACGCGGATGGCTGACGCCATGATCCTTACCAATTCGGTCAGTGGCAATATCGCCGATACCGTTCAGAAGGAAGCCGCTGGCGTTGTCTTGTGCGATGAAAACAAACTCCTCAACTATCTGGCCAACCTTCCGCAAGTCCGGCGCGACCTGGAGAACTTTCGGAGCCGGCATGCCCGACGGCCCGAACGGATGGAAGTCAATCCGGCCATTTCCGACGAGATTGCGGCTCAACCAGCTTCGGCGATCACGATCGAGGGCAGCCCCCCGCGTGCCAGCTTGCCCGTATCAGCTTTGTATCGCCTTAAGCAAGTCAAGGCGCTTCTGGGGGGCCGACAGACATGAGACCTTCCATGGTATCCCGTCGAATTCTAATTGTCACGATCGCCGACCTGCCCGAAGGTGGCGGCCATACCAGCCGCTTGAAAACTCTCGCCAAGTGCCTCGTTCTCCAAGGTCATGCCGTCCGTATTTGGAGCAAGCATGTGTTGGGTCATGTACCCCAAAGCTTGATTCAATTGAAGGGCAAAATTGAAGATGTCCCTTATGAAATCGTTTCGGGATGCGCTACCCGGACCTATGGTGCCAGTTCATTTTTTATGAAGGTTCGGACGACCCTGCGATTGATCGTCCGCCTAATCCGGAACCGGAACTCTGCCGATGTACTTTGGCTCAACCAACTGTCCTTCCACGACATGCTGCCCCTGATGATTCTCGGGCGTCTTTTCGGAATGGCCATTATCCAGAGCTACGAGGATGAGCATATCGCCATCTGCTCAGAGCGATCACTGACCTTGAAACAGCGCTGGTTCACCGGAGTGGACAACCGCCTTGCTGACCGCTTCCTAGTCCGGCGGGCGGATGCCGTGGTGGTGATCTGTCAATATCTCAAAGAAAAATTTGCGGCTTGCGGCGCCAAGTGTCTGACCGTGGTTCCCACGATCGTGGATATTGATTTCTGGCGATGTGGCCCGCCCCCCGCAGACTCGCGGCCTCGCATCTTCTATTCCGGATCCTTCCTTGATATCTATGCGCTGGACGAAACTATTGGCGCTCTTGGCGAACTCAAGGCGGAAGGACTCGATTTCGAGTTCCATTGCATCGGCAATCTTCGCATGAAGTCGCCCGATCTGGAACGGGTTCTGCGGCTACGCGAGCAGCACGGATTGACCGACAACATGACCTTCGGCGATCTGCTGCCCCTGCGGGAACTCCAGAAGGAAATTGAACGCTCGACTGTCTTGCTTAGCATCCGAAAAGATTCCCGTCTCAGCCGTTCGGGGTTGTCCACCAAGCTGTCCGAGTATCTCGCATCCGGCCGACCGGTGATCACCTCGGCGGTGGGGGATGTCCCTATTTATCTTCGTGACGGCGAAAGCGCATTCGTGCTGGAGGAGCCCACTCAGGCTGCCATCCGGCACGCACTGCGGACCTGCCTGACAAATCCTGCTTCCGTTCGGCGCATCGCGGCGGGTGGACTCGCTGCCGCCGAAAGGCACTTCAGTTTTCAGGCTGTCGGAAAGACCCTGAATCGACTGATTGCCAACGTGTATGCGGGGCCCTCCCACATCCAAACCAGCACGGTATCCGACACGGATGGGCCATGAGAATCCTGCTGTGTAGCAACTATAATTGCCGGCGCGGGATATCCGTTCGCGTTATGAACTCAGGGACGCTCTTGGGCAAAAATATTTGACGCTTCGGGAAAGAGTTCTGGCCAGAGGATTCCCGAGTCTCCACCCTGCATTGAACATCTGCTGACACGCATCCGGTTTCTTCTGGTGCGCCAGCCCGGGTTTGTTGGCCATCGGCAAGCGACCAGCTGTGCTTGGGATGATGGATATTTCAAGCCAGAGATTCAGGCTGCAGCACTCGTCGCAAATGCTGATAATGGCGTTCAGGCGAGTATTCTTGTTCACATTTGGCGCGGGCCTGTTTGCCCAGGGTGGCTGCCAACTCAGGCTCGATGATCAGGCGTCGGATCTGTCTGGCGAGGTCGGCGGCATCTCCCGGGGAATAGAGCAAGCCTGTGCGGCCATCTTCGACCACATCCGGAAAGGAGCCATGACGGGGTGCGATCATCGGTTTGCCATGGGCCGCGGCCTCCAACATGACATTGGGCATGTTATCATACAATACGGAAGGGCACACCAGAGCGAGAGCGCCTTGAATCAACTTGATTAACTGTTCCCCATGAACAAAGCCTTCAAAATCGATGTGTTGGGCCAACTGGTGTTGGTCAATTAAGCTGGTCAGCTGACCCGTAGGGTCTTCTTCCAGTCGGCCGGTTACTTTCAAACGCAAATCGAGGTCAGACAAATGGGCCATGGCGGCGACCGCGTGTTGGGGCCCTTTTTCGGGTTTCAGGCGCCCTAAATAAAGAATGTAGTTTTTGTGGTCATAGCGCGGTTGAATGGTCGTACTGTCAATGAAGGTGGGCACGACAAAAATCCGGTTGGGCGCAATGTTGGATTCACGTAATTTTCGTTCCATGAAACGGTTGGTGACCACAAAACCATCCACACAATTGAAGGCGCCAATCCAGCGGTGGAAATACATGGAAAGCACTCGAACGAGGGAGGCGCCGAAGGAATGATGCACGCACTTAAAGCGCACTCCGTTGAGCAGCGATCCGGTTAGGCATTTTTCGCACGGATGATTGTCCCTCAAAAAATCAAACCGAGGACACATCATGTTGTAGTCTGATAGTCGGTGTACAACACGCACGCCTGCTTTCCGTGCCGCCATGAATACTGAAGGTGAGAGCAGGTTGATTTGCTGCAGCACATAGACGACATCGGGTCGTAGATCGTGGATCATACGCTTCAGGTTGCGAGCGGCCTCCGGATTGTAGAAAGCGCCCTTCAGTAGTTGAATCACATTGGAGGGGGTCAGGCGAATTCGGTCGAAATATATATCATTGCCGCGACCCTCTACAAAATAGTCAGCTTGCGGGGAGGGGCGATTGCGAGGGTGTTTGGCCGAAAAAATAAAAACCTCATCGCCATTTTGTCGGAATAGTTCTTCAATTTTAAACAGGTAGCTTTCAGGGCCGCCCGACAGAAAGTAGCGGTAATTGACCAGCAGGATCTTCATGCTGACGCCGATCGGTGTCCGGAGGGGGGCGGCAGGTGGATCCAAGAACCAAATTCGGCATCGTAACGCGCAGGTTTAAAACGCCCTAGCCCACCCTCATGAAAGAATGTGAATTCACCAAAATAAATTTGGTCTTGCGTCAGGTAAAGGTCCACACGAACCGTGGGAGCAGGGGGGACAATGGCTCGGACCAAGTCTAATGCCTGTTCCAAGTTAGGCGGTTTGGGAATAACGCGTTCGGGAGCATCAGGATATGCCAGTGCGAGGGGCAAACGGTTCCAATTCAGATCGTAGAGATTGCGTCGATGCGCCGTAAATCGATCAAAGTCCACCTGAATGACCCGGGGTTCGCCGTTGAAGCAATGGAATTTATAGTCTTTGAGCTCGGTGGCGGATTCATCTGTCATATAGGCTTCCGCGATCACCCGGGGGGGGATGTTCCGGTACGGCCACTCCCGGCCTGCCCAGTAATAGTTCTTGCTCAAGCGGTTGGCCAGGCGGGCTCGGACACGGTTTTCGCGAAGATTCGATTTATCGCGACAGATGATGACGCTGCCGGAATCATGCGTGCATTTCAGCACGAACTGGGAAGGCAATGTGGAAAAATTAATATCCGCCGCTGAACCCCAGGTGCCGAGAAGAGGGATGAGATGATCAGCCCCAACTCGGGATTGGATATAGTCTCGAACGGCTAGTTTGTCAGCGAGGCGAGTATACTCCGGGCGCCGATCAAATAATTTGAGCCATTGCAATTTTTCGTTAAAGGTTTGTGGTGCTTCCAGGTTAAGCCGATGCCCAACTTTGATGCGAAAACATATCTCAAGATAGCGTCGATCGGGAATGAACTTGAAATGGCCGTCAAGCCCCAGCCGCCAAAATAAGAGCAGCGGGTTTTTGGCATATCTAATCAGTTTGCTCAGTTGTACGGCGCGATCCATGAGTCAAGGGAGGGTGGAGAGTTCTTCGGCACCGATTCGTTCAAAATGGGTGAGGGGTTTGCCGTCGCGCACCAGGCGATGGATGGCTCCAAAGCGACGCGGGGAATAGGAGTCATCGGCAGCTTGCAAAGAAGGCAATGTGGGGTCATTGCTCAAATGGTGGAACAGTTCGGGAAAGATATTGATCAGTGACCGTACCGGCAGAGGTTCCATATCTTGACCGGGCAACTTGATGGCCAGGAATACATCGGTATTGTCGCGAACCACCATTTGCGGGTCAAAGTTATATTCTTTCAAGAACGTGTTGGGATTCGAGGTTCGGTCCCACCACCCATATGAATAGACAAACGCACCATGATCGGCCGCCAGAATGATGACCGCATCCGGATCATTTTCGAGGATCAGGGAACAAAATTGTTTCAAGAACAGGTTTTCAGCTTCAAACAGACGTGTATAGAACTTTTTGAATTTTTCGACAGGCGGAGGCCATTCCGAGGTCATTATGTGGCGCACGCCGGCTTTCATAAAAACAAAACGAGGAGTGGTGTCCTCTGGGTACTTGAATAGCTCTTCAAGCAGGTGTTCCCGGTAGTTTGGGACGGTGCGGTCTTCAATTTTAATTGGCCAAACCAAGGTGGCCAGCGGGTAAAACGGGTTGTTTTTATTGATGAACATACGATCCAGATGGCGTTGGGCCATTTCTGGGAAATATAGATAGGTGTCTGCCAGAAGGTATTCGATACGATAGCCATTGTTTTTCAGAATTTCCAAAACCGGGTTGTAAACTCCGCCTGAAAGGAGTGGCCGGAAACCATGGGCGTCCATATTGCCGGCATCCTGAAGGTTATAGTGATGGGCCATGGAGAAGATGGAATAGAGAGATTGAACCGTGACGTAATAGTTCGCGAAGGTGTTGGAGTAGACTGTAAAACCCATGGTCGTCAAATCATCGACAAAGGCGGAGTTATCTAACTGATAAAAAGATCGTAGCCAATCAGCGCTATGATAGGATTCCAACACCATGAAGTAGATGCTGGGGGCTTCTTGAAACTGGAGGCGGTCATGGAGTTGTTTTGTTTCTGGAGAGACATTGAGGGCGTGAGAACTTTGGTGGTGACCGCGCACATTGGCCCGCCAACCCCAGCCTTGCCACAGGTTGAATGCCATCAGAATGGCGATGACGCCTTTCCAGTTCAATCGCCAGGCAATCAGGGAGTACAGGACGAAAAGGAGCAAGAGGACGCCACCCGCGGTGACCGGGGCATATCCTCGGATGCGGGTCATTTCGAAGGTGAGGGGATACAGCATGAGGCGCAGATAAAGCCCGGCCACACCCAAAGCCATCAAAATCCGAAACGCGTGATCATCAAAATCTCGCTGGCGTCGCAGCAGGCATGTCAATAGCGACGATATAAACCGCGCAAAAAGGGTGTAGAGAACGGCGCTCAAAGCAACGGCCAGGAAAAGAGCGCCGGCGGAAACCCATAGCTGTTTGACAGAGAATATTTGAGAGTTTTTGCGATAACAGTTGAGAAGAGGCAGCGCTGCTGCGAGCCAAAAAGCGGGTTGCCAGCCCCAAAAGCAGATGGATCGTTTTTTCATGGGCCAAATATCAGGCGATTAGAAATGAATTGCAAGTGAAGATTTAGATGTGCATACGGAGGCGTATTGGCTCAACATATGCATCATTAAATTCCGACGGAAAAAGATTGCAGACGTTAAATTGTCGCGCCAAATCCCCCTCAGCAAAGCAAATAACAAGTCAATCTGGTTGTTGCACCGGCGGATTCGTTTTCAAAGACTACGAATCTAAGCGCGATTATTCCGGCAACCAAATACCGCAAATTGCTTCCTTGGTGCGTTCGTACTCCACGCAGGTTTCCCACTGCGTGTCCCGGATGATCGCTTATTGTTTTTCCCAGGAAATCACAAAATCCAAGGTGAACCCCGCCAGCTTGTTTTTCCATATTTTATATTTTGCAATGTCCGCATCGGCGAGAAGCGATTTGATGTTTTGCAAAGACAACAGGTGCATGTAGTCGCCGGTCGCCCATTTTTTGCCCACCATAGTCAGATATTTATCAAACATCCTCTTCGGTAAAAAATGAAACAAAGGTGTTCGAGTATGAACCTCTATGGGGAAGAACCTGTTTGGTGTGGTGATGAATGCGCTTGTTGCTACGCGGCGAATTTCACGTATAAAGAAGAGCTGTCGGGCGCGATCTCCAACATGCTCAATAACGGCATTGGACCAAACAACATCAAAGGTGGAATCGGCGAAAGGGAAGACCGTGCCATCGTAGCGAACGGCATGAACCGCTGGGTAACGCGCTTGGAATTGGACTGGCTCATGTACGCCCAATGCCGTCAACATGTGGGGGAATGGATAGTGCTTTTCGATGTAGTTGTCGGTTGCGCTGTATTCCTTTTCGCTAAAACCGACATCCAGGACACGTCGATTGGGATCGGGAGGAAATTCTCTGATAAAGAGACGCCACTTCCGGTCCCGGTTATATTTGGAAATTTTATATGCGATAGACATACTTGAATGTTGCTCTGACTACTTCCCGATGAAGGATAAGTCAGAGACGCAACGTAACATGGACTAAACAGCTATTGTCAACGAGTTATTGCGCATTGTTTCATGGTGTGATTTGAAGGCCTTGTGCAGAGATATCATGCGGTGATGAGCGAGCTGGGCATGGTGCGGGCAGGCCGGATCGAGCGGTCGCAACAGCCCGTGAGCGGCTGGCCGGACTATTCTGATCCGGAGAGGGTGTGGTGGGCGTGGGGGTCAGGTGGGGGGGAGGGCGAGGGCGTGGGCGATTTTGTGGATGAGGGCGTCGGGGATGGGGGCGGGGTTGTGTGTCCAGATATTAGCCTGGATGATGAATAATCCAGGTTAGTGGCGCTTTTCGAACAGGAGGAGCGTGCGGGGGGAGTTTTGGATGGGGGTTTGGCGCAGAAGGGTGAAGGATTCGCCGAAGACCTCGAGGCAATAGTCGAGGGTGATGTGGTCGAAGAGGTCAACCCGGAACTCCAGCAGACGGCGAAACATGGTGTCATTGGTGGGGACAAATTCCATGATGAGGTGGCGTTGGGTCAGCGTGGCGAACAGGTCGCGAATGGCGGCCATGGGCAGGTTGGCGCCAACCAGCAGATGATGGATAACGGCCAGAGCCAGCACGCAATCCGGTCGGGCGCGGTCCAAGAAGGGGGGGCGTTCAGCATTGAGATATCCGATGCCGGGGCTGGGATTGGCGATGTCCACCACCATCGGGGTGATGTTGGCGGGCTCTTGCCGGAGCCGTTGGTACATTTGTTCGACGGCGGCGATATCAAAATCGGTAGCCAGGACCGAGGCGCCGCATTGGGCGGCAATTCGGGAGTAATCGCCGGTGTTGCAACCCATATCGAGCACGGCGGTTGCCTTGGTTTCCTGAAGATATTCTTTCACCAAGGCCTTTTTTGAGGCTTCGGCAGCATCGTCGTAGGAGCAAATCTCGGTGTAGTCGCCCCAAACCGTTTCTGGCGCAATGGATTTGGCCAGCGCGGCGATTTTCCGGTCAAGACGGCGGAGGGTCATCTGTTGAGCGGCCGGATGCCCAGCCGGTTTGCCTCCGGGGGCGGGGGCTGCGGCTTGCGGCGCGGAGGCTTTGCCTTTTTTGATGCGTTGCTCGAGGGCAAATGGCAGGCCCACATCAAAGAGCAAGCCGGGGCTCCAGCGTTGCCGCCAGGAGAAGGCCTGGCCCACTTGCAGGGTGGTGCGGCCGTCGAGACTGGGGAGGAAGTAGGAGCGCAAATCCCATCCGGCATGTTTCACGAGCAACAGGGGGTAGAGGAACATCCGATTGAATTGGCCGAGAGCAAACCAGAGGTCCAGGCGCGCAGGTTTTTCGATGGAGGTGAGGTCGATGAAGACGGGTCGTCCGCGGACAAACTGGATATTATAGGCGGTGGCATCTTTGAGGGACAGGCCCAGCTCGAGCAGCTTTTGCTGGAGTTTCAATGTGTGCTGGCCGGCGTCGGCCAGCATGGACGTGGACCACTCGTAGGGATAGGTGATGGGGGCGATTCGGTTGTGCTCTACAAAGGCGGCAAAGCCTGGGTGGGCTGTCTCCAATTCGGTCAGCAAAGACGAATCTTCGACGAACCGGGTGCCAACGATGAGGTCGTCTTGCGCCCACCGGGCGAGATGGCCTTGGGTGTCGAGAGAGCGCAGCAATTCCGCGGCTTCGGCATCCAGAGCGCGGAATATGCCATCCCGATACTGGAAAACGTAACCGCTGGGGTCGCGAAATGAGCCGGCCACACGTGTCATGGGGCGCTATTCGGGGTCGGAGGGGTTGTCGGGCTGGGTGGGGGTGTCGGGTTTTTTGCGGACGAAAAGGCTTTTGATTTTGGTCCAGAAGATGGCGATGCCGCCGATGGCCGAAGCCAAGAGGACTTGGATCAGGATGCTGCCGCTGCCGGGATCAATATAGGCGAGATTCATGATGTCGTTTCCTTGTTGCTAATGAATGGGGCGAGTATAGGAGGAGGTTGGTGTAATTCAACCCATATTTCTGCGGGATGGGCGTTTCGGCGGGGGGACGGTGGAGGGATTGACGGTGGGGGCGGGGGGAGGATATTCTGGCGGCATGAAAGGCAATTGGCGGTTATCTGGTTGGCGGGGGATGGTGTGCGTGCTGCTAGTGGTTTGCTGGACAGGGGGGGCGGTTTGGGCCCAGGTGGAGGATCTACCGGAACCGTCGGCCGTCGAGGAACCGCCGGCCGTCGAGGAACCGGCGGTGGAGCCGGAGTTGCCGGCGACTGAACCGGATGAGCCCGTGGTGGAGGCGCCGAACGAACCGGAAGCGCCGGACGAACCGGAGACACCGCCCCCGGAGGCTGAAACACCGGTGGTGGCACCGCCGACGAAGCGTCCGCCGGCCTATCACGGCGCGGAGATGCGCTCGGCGTTCAAGGGGGCAGGATCACGCTTCGGGGTGTCGGGACGGGTGAACAAGTTGCCGGCCAAGAAGAGCGTGAAGCGGGACAAGGAAGCCTGGAAGGGAAGCGCGTCGCTGGGGCTGAGTTCGGCGCAGGGCAACCGCGATACGGTGCGGTTGGATGCCGCGGTGAGCGCGTCCAAGACGACCGGGCAGCACTACTTTTTTCTGAAGACAACGGGGCGTTATGGCAAGAGCGACAAGGAAAAGGACGCGGAAAGCGTGACGCTGGAGGGGAAGGCGCAGCGACGGCTGTCGGAGCGGATGTATGTGGCTCTGGCGGGGTACGGGCTGCACGATCAGATTGCGGATGTGTCGCACAGGGCCTATACGAGCTTGTCGTTGGGGCGTCATTTTGTGTGGACGGAGCGGACGGTGCTGAGCGCGGAATTGGGCCCGGGCTATGTGACGGAGCGCAAGGGCGGGGAAACGGAGGGGTTTGCCGCAGGGCGCGTGGCGCAATATCTGGAGTTTATGGTGACGCCCAGTTTGCAGGTGTGGGAGAGCGTCGAGTATTTGCCGAGTTTTGAGGACTCGCGGATTTATTTCATCAATGCCGAGCTGGGGCTGGAGACGGTCCTGGTGGGGAATCTGAGCCTGAAGTGCACGCTGGAGAACCGCTATGACAGCTATCCGGCGGAGGGCAAGGAGAAAAATGATTTCCTGGTGACGACGTCTCTGGTCTGGAGTTTTTAGCCTAAATAATTCATCAACATGGATGAAAACATCTTTACTTTTTGCTGCACTGCACGAAGGGGATATTTTATGTGAAACAGTCATTTTTCATCCCTGTTGCCCTTCGGCGCGACGATTCCGACCCTTCTGCGGCGTTATTCGGGACTCGCGGTATGTCCATACAGCTTCGCCCCGCCTGCCTTGCATCCGGGCCGGACTTGTCGCGTGAATTATCCAGGCCAGGCAATTGCCCTGCGGGTCGGTTGGGGGGTGTACAACCGCGGCGTTGGCGGTAGAGTACGGGTGTTTGAAAGGAGCGAGCCCATGGCGGTGCCCATCACGATCGAGAACCTGACGAAGCGGTTTGGCGAACGGACTGTTCTGGACGGCATTAATCTGCGCATTGAGGCGGGGGAGCTGTTTTTTCTGCTGGGGCCGTCGGGATGCGGCAAGACCACGCTTTTGCGGGCGGTGGCGGGGCTGAACGAGCCGGAGGAGGGGCGCATTCTGGCGGGAGAGCGCGATGTGACGAGGGTGCCGCCGCATCAGCGCGACATGGGGATGGTGTTTCAGAGTTACGCGTTGTGGCCGCACATGACGCTGCGCGAGAACGTGGCGTTCGGGCTGGAGATGCGCAAAGTGAAGCGGGCGGATATCCGGGCGCGAGTGGCCCGTGCGCTGGAGCTGGTCAAACTGGCGGATCGGGCCGAGGCCAAACCCAACGAGCTGTCGGGCGGCCAGCAGCAGCGGGTGGCACTGGCGCGGGCGCTGGTGATTGAGCCGCAGTGCCTGCTGCTGGATGAGCCGCTGTCGAATCTGGATGCCAAGCTGCGCCTTGAGATGCGCGGGGAGATCCGGCGTATTTGCAAGGAGGCGGGGCTGACGGCGATTTATGTGACGCATGACCAGAAGGAGGCGCTATCCATCGCGGACCGGCTGGCTGTTTTGGATCAGGGGCGGCTGCTGCAGATCGGGACGCCGCGGGAGGTGTATGAGCGTCCAGTCAGCCGCTTTGTGGCGCAGTTTATCGGCGAGACCACATTTGTAGAGGGGCGGGTGCGTTCGACGGGCGGCGGCCGGGCGGAGGTGGAGACGGCGGCGGGGGTTTGGCGGGCATCGTGCGCGGGAGCGGTTGCCGAGGGCGCAAAGGTATGGTTGTCGGTGCGGCCGGAGGCGGTGCGGTTGCACGCGGAGGGGGGGGCGGACGACAACGTGTTTACCGCGCGGTTGCATGGCTCGATGTATCTTGGCGAGGTGGCGCAGCATTTGGCGGAGCTGCCCGGCGGGGTGACACTCAAAGCGCTGGAAGCCCGTCCCCGGGTTGTCGCGCGCGACGGCGAGAAGGCGGAGGCCCGGGTTGTGGTGGCGGCGGAGGATGTGCAGGTGCTGACGGAATGAGCGCGGGGCGGCAGGCCGGGCGCGCGCGGGTCCGGCGCGGCACGGGGAGGGTCGCGGGCGGATGACGCGGAATCTTGTCATTCTGCTGGTGCTGGTGCTGCTGTTGGCGTTGCCGTTCGCGTTTCAGCGCGAGACGGGCACGCGCGAGTGGCGGCCGGGAGATCCGACGCTGGTGGTGATTACGCCGATGAACGAGGCGATTCGCTTTGAGTTCGCGCAGGGGTTTTCGCGCTGGCACATGGAGCATTACGGCAGCCCGGTGAAGGTGGATTGGCGCAATATCGGAGGAGCGACGGAAATCGCGCGTTATCTGTCGAGCGAGTTCACCTCGAGTTTCCGGGCGTGGTGGATTGGGCAGGGGCGACCGTGGCGCAGCGATGCGGCCAGTATCATCCTGAGCCCGACCTTTGACCCGTCGTGGCGGCCCGAAGGGGTGGACGACGAGGATTGGGCGGAGCAATGCGCGCTCTATGAGGCGTTTCGCGGCACGGATGACCCGAAGGCGTTCAGCAGCCAGATTGACATGTATTTTGGCGGGGGGGCCTATGATGGCAACCAGGCCACGGGCCGGGGATTGCTGTCGCCGGTGTGGGGGGCGGATGACATGCCGCCCGGGGTGGTGGCCACGGAGGGGGGCGTCGAGTTGATTCCCGAGGGCCTGAGCGGCGAGCAATGGCGCGCGCCGACCTGGTACGGCACGACGTTGAGCACGTTTGGCATTTGCTACAACCTGGACCGGATGCAGGCTCAGGGGATCGAGATCCCGCCGGCAAGCTGGGGGGATTTGGCGGATCCGCGCTGGTTTGGCACGCTGGGGCTGGCGGATCCGACCAAGAGCGGGAGCATCGCCAAGATTTTTGAGACGATCGTGCAGGTGCAGTGCCGCAAAGCGGTTGAAGCCGCCGGGTTCGGCGGGCAGGCGGACGCCTTCGAGGCGGCGATTGCGGCGGCGAACCTGCCGCCGGGGGTGATGCCGCCGGAGGTGCCGGCGGACTATCAGGCGGCGGTGGAGGAGGGGTGGGCGGCGGGCATCCGGCTGCTGCAGCGGATTGGGGCCAACGCGCGCTATTTTACGGACAGCGCGAGCAAGGTGCCGCTGGATGTGGGCATGGGCAATGCCGCCGCCGGGCTGGCCATTGATTTCTACGGCCGCTATGAGGCGCAAATCAGCAATGAGGGCCGCGGCCGGACGGCCATGGTCTATGTGACGCCGGTTGGGGAGTCGGGGGTGGGGGCGGACCCGATTTCGATTTTGCGCGGCGCGCCGCGGCGGGAGACGGCCGTGCGTTTTGTGGACTATCTGCTGAGCGAGGAGGGCCAGCGGCTCTGGTGCTACTGGCCGGGCGAGCCGGGCGGCCCGGAGCAGTACGCGCTTCAGCGGTTGCCGATCCGGCGTGATTTTTACCCTTCGGCCAACGAAGATTTCCAGGCGGCCTATGAGCGGCATCGGGCGCACACCACCGACGACCTCGGGACGCCGGCGCTGGACGCGTATCGGTTGGCGGCGGGTTATGTGTACCGTCCGCGCTGGACGGCGGGGCACTTCGCGATGCTGCGGGACTTGATCCGGGCGATGTGCCTCGACGCGGGCCAGGAGCTGCGCGCGGCGTGGGGGGCCATTTTGGAGGCGGGTGGCCCGGAGGCTTGTCCGCGGGCGGTGGCCGCGCTCGAGCGCCTGCCGCAGATGCCGGTGCCGCTGACCTGGCGCGCGGGGTTGTCGCTGGCGGCGGAGCATGACCGTTTGGATTTGCTGCGGGAGTGGACGCGGGAATATCGCCGGCAATACGCCGAGGCGGCACGGCTGGCGCGCGAGGAGGGGCGGCCATGAGAGCGCGTACGGCGTGGCTGGTGTTTGCCGGGGTGACCCTGCTGCTGGGGGTGCTGTTTTTCTGGCCGCTGGGGCAGGTGGTGTCGGGCGGCTTCTGGGTGGATGGGCGTTTTACGCTGCGCTATCTGGTGGGCGTGTTCGAGAATCCGATTTATCTCGAGGGTCTGCTCAACAGTTTGAAGATCGCGGTGGGCACCACGGGGCTGGCGCTGCTGGTGGCCCTGCCGCTGGCTTGGATCGCGCATCAGTTCGAGTTCCGGGGCAAGGCGGCATGGTCGTCGCTGGTGCTGGTGCCGATGATTCTGCCGCCGTTCGTGGGGGCGATCGGGTTCCAGCAGATTTTTGGCGCCTATGGCCTGGTGAACACGCTGCTGGGGCTGGGCCCGCGCGACTGGCTGGGGGGCGGGCAATACGCGGGGGTGGTGCTGCTGCAGGCTTTGGCGCTCTATCCGATTCTCTATCTCAACGCGGTGGCAGCGCTGGCCAACATTGATCCGGCCATGGAGGAGGCGGCCGCCAATCTGGGCAGCGCGCGGTGGCAGCGGTTTCGGCGGATCACACTGCCGCTGATGATGCCGGGGCTGTTCGCGGGGGGCACGCTGATATTCATCTGGAGCTTCACGGAGCTGGGCACGCCGCTGATCATGAACTATACGCGCTGCGCCCCGGTGCAGGTCTATGACTCGCTCAAGGAGATCGGCGCCAATCCGTTCCCCTACGCGCTGGTGTCGGTGATGCTGGCGGCCAGCGTGGGGCTTTACGCGGCCAGCCGCCGGCTGTTTGGCGGACGGGCGCACGCCATGCAGAGCAAGGCGAGCACGCCGGCGGCGCCGCGACGCCTGCGCGGGGGGCGGGCGGCGCTGGCGGCGCTGCCTTTCGCGCTGGTGACGGGTCTGGCGCTGCTGCCGCACCTGGGCGTGGTGCTGACGAGTTTCGCGACACCCGGCAGCTGGTACCAGAGCGTGCTGCCGGGCGCGTTCACCTCCGCCAACTATGTCGAGGCGCTGGGGCACGACATGACCGTCAGCAGCATCCGCAACAGCCTGTTGTTCGCATCGCTGGCGGTTGGATTCGACGTGGTGGTCGGGATCGCCATTGCCTTTGTGGTGGTGCGTTCGACCATCCGGTTGCGCGGGGCGCTCGACGCGCTGGCGATGATTCCGCTGGCGGTGCCGGGGCTGGTGATGGCGTTCGGTTTTCTGGCAGTCAGCTCGCAGTTGAGCAACGCGCGCTGGCTGGCGGATGTGGACTGGTGGCGGCGGCTGGTGGATGTGCGCACCAACCCGACGCTGTTCCTCGTGCTGGCCTACTCGGTGCGGCGTCTGCCCTACATGGTGCGCAGCGCGGTGGCGGGTTTGCAGCAGACCAGCGTAACTTTCGAGGAGGCCGCGGCCAACCTCGGCGCACCGCCGGCGCGCGCCCTGTGGCGCGTCACCCTGCCGCTCATCACGGCCAACCTGATTGCCGGGGCCATGCTGACCTTCGCCTTCAGCATGCTCGAAGTCAGCGACAGCCTGATGCTGGCGCAACAGGCCGAATATATGCCGATCACCAAGGCCATCTTCGAGCTGTTCCAGTTGTTGGGCACCGGCAAATATGTGGCCGCGGCGCTGGGGGTGTGGGCGATGGCTTTTCTGACCGCCACGCTGGCGGGCAGCAGCCTGCTGCTGGGCAAAAAGCTCGGCGCGATCTTCCGCGTGTGAGCCGCCGCCGCCCCGCGCTCTAGGCGCCGCGTTCCGGCCACGCCGCGACAATCTGCCGGATGATTTCCTCGAGGCTGATCGTGATGTCCCAGCGCGGATAGTGCGCGCGCATTTTGCGCAGGTCGCTGTAATAGCAGATGTGGTCGCCGATGCGGTTCTGCTCGCGATAGACAAACCGCTGGGGTTTGCCGCTACACGTCTCCACCAGGGCGAACGCTTCGAGAATCGAGCAGGAGTTGCCCTTGCCGCCGCCGAGGTTATAGACCTCGCCGCAGCGCGGGGCGGCGATGAACTCCGCCATGAAGCGGGCCACATCCAGCGAGTGGATGTTGTCGCGCACCTGCTTGCCCTTGTAGCCGAACACCTGATACTCGCGCTCTTCGAGGTTGCACTTCACCAGAAAGCTCAGGAAGCCGTGCAGCTCGACGCCGCTGTGATTCGGCCCCGTCAGGCAGCCGCCGCGCAGGCAGCAGGTCGGCATGTTGAAGTAGCGTCCGTATTCCTGCACCATGATGTCCCCCGCCAGCTTCGAGGCCCCGAACAGCGAGTGCGTCGAGTGGTCAATGGTGAAGTCCTCGGCGATGCCGTGGGCCCAGGCCGGATCCGCGTAGTCCCAGCGCGTTGCCAGTTCCACCAGCTCGAGGCGGTTTGGCGCGTCGCCATATACCTTGTTCGTGGACATGTGCACAAAGGGCGCTTCCGGACAGGTTCGCCGCGCGGCCTCGAGCAGGTTCAGCGTGCCCCCGGCGTTGGTATCGAAGTCGTCAAACGGGATGGCCGCGGCGCGGTCGTGCGACGGCTGCGCGGCGGAATGGACGATCACATCCGGGCGCACCTGCGCCACCAGCGCCAGGATTCCATCGCGGTCGCGCATATCCACCTCGTGGTGCTGGAATCCGGGCACCTCGCGTGCCAGCCGCGCCTGATTCCAGCGCGTATCCCCCTGCGGCCCGAAAAACACCGCGCGCTGATTATTATCCACCCCATGCACCTCATAGCCCTGTGCCGCAAAAAACGCGCACACCTCCGACCCGATCAATCCCGACGATCCCGTCACCAGCATCCGTTTTGTCTTCATCCCTTTATATTAGCCGAGTTTTCCATGGCGTGGAAAACTTTTTTCCATGGCGTGGAAAAGTTGCGAAATATTTTTCCATGGCGTGGAAAAGTTTGGAGGTGAAAAAGGGCGAAAAACGGGCCGAAAAGCGCGTTTTGGGGGCCAAAATGGGCCAAAAACGGCTGAAATACAGTGTTTTTGGCGGTTTTGGGGTGTTTTTTGGGGTGGGGCGAAATGGGTGTTTGGGGGGCGTTTTTTGGGGCTGTATTTTTCCACGGCGTGGAAAACTATTTTCCATGGCGTGGAAAATTCCGCAAAAAGTTTTCCATGGCGTGGAAAACGGATAGGATGGGGGGCATGCGCAAGCTGGTCATGGCGGGATGGTGGTTGGCGCTGGTGATGGCCAGCGTCAGGGTCGCGGCTGCCGCGGAGGAGCCGGCCGTCGAGCCGTTGTCGTTGTTGCTGGAGGATGCGATCGAGCTGGCGCTGGAGCATAATCTGGAGCTGGCGCGGGGCGCGCTCGAGGTGCAGGGGGCGGAGCTGGCGCGGCGTCAGGCGGTCGAAGCGGCGCGGGGCTTGCGGGTGTCGCCGGAGGGCAGCGCGGGGACGGGATCGGATGGCCGCGACTGGCGGGCGGGGCTGCGGGCGGAGGCGGTGGGGCCGGCGGGCACGCGGCTGGCGGTGACGGGCGGGATGCGGGAGATTGATCTGAAGCACGCCGACGAGGCGCGCCGGGGCGAGGCGCGGGTGGAGGTGACGCAGCCGTTGTTCCGCCAGTTTGGGGCGCTGGTGCGCGATGAGCCGGCGGTGGCGGCGAGTGAGACGCTGATGGCCGCGCGCCGCGCGTGGGAGCGGGACCGCTCGCGCCTGGTCTTGCAGGTGGTGGAGATGTATGAGGGCCTGGTGTTTCGTCGGCGGCAAATCGAGCGCGATGAGGCGCTGGCCGCGCGCTTGGAGGGCCTGGCGGCGCTGGCCGATGCGCGCGAACAGCAGGGGCGGGCCGCGCGTACGGAGGTGCTGCGTCTGGATTTGCAGCGCGGCGAGGCCGAGGCCCGCCTGGAGGCCAACCGCTCGCGGCTGGAGATTGCCTTGCAGGAGTTTGCCAACGCGCTGGGTTTGCCGCTGGATAGCGTATTTCTGCTGCGCGCGCCGCCGCTGCTCGAGCTGGAGCTGACGGGGCCGGAACAGGCGCTGGCGGTGGCGCTGGCCGAGCGGCCGGACTATGCCCAGGCGCTGTACGATATTCAAACCGGCAACCGCCAGGCGCGTCTGGCCCGTCGCGGACTGCTGCCGGACCTGAGCGTTACCGCCCGTCACAGCTTGCATGGCGAGGGCGGAGCCTGGAGCGATGCCGGACGCCTTGACCAGGATGAGTGGTTTGTGGGGGTGGCCGCCGATATGAATCTGAACCAGCGCGAGGCGCGGCTGGCGGTGGCGCGCAGCGAGGTGGAGGTGGAGAGCCGCAGGCAGGTGGCCGAGATCGTGCGCCGGCGGCTGGCGCTCGAGGTGAACGGGGCGCGGGCGGCCTATTTGCGCGCGCGCGCCGAGCTCGAGCTGGCGCGGCGCAACCGGGAACTGGCGGTGAATCGCGCCGAGCTGGCCCGCGCGCTCTTCGAGGCGGAGCGGGGGCTGGCCGACGCGGTGTCGGACGCCGAAGCCGATTTGAGCAGCGCCGATCTGGCCGAGCTGGCCGCCCAGCAGGAGGCGTCGGTGTCGGCCTACCGCCTGCTGCATGTGCTGGGGACGCTGATCCCCGCGCCGAGGGAGTTGTTGGCGGAGCAATCAGGAGCCGTGCCATGATGAAGCGAACAGGTGTATGGATATTGCTGCTGGCGTTGGGGGCGGGGGGGTGCGGGCCGCGTGTGGAGGCCCCGACGGTGGCCGAAGTGGTCCGCGGCGATATTCAGGCCCGGGTGATTTTTCAGGGAGAGCTCGAGGCCCGGCAGATTACCCGCGTGAGCGTGGGGGTGCAGGGGTCGGCGGTGCTGACGGAGCTGATCGAGGAGGGCGCCGAGGTCAAGGCCGGCGATGTGCTGGCGCGGTTTGACGCGACCCAGATCGAGCAGGATCTGGCCCGGCTGGACAATGAGCTGGTCCGCGCGCGGCAGGAGCTCGAGAGCCTCGAACTGGCCGAACTGCCCCTCGAGGAGCTCGAGCTGGTGGCCCGGCGCACCGAACTCGAGGCGGAGCTCGAGGCCGAGGCCCGCTTCCTCGAATCGGCGCGCGGGCTCGAGGAGCGGGGGCTGATGTCGGCGGCGGAAATCCGCCAGCAGGAGCGGCGCGTCGAGGCGCAGCGCGAGCGTCTGCGCCAGTGGGAGGTGCGGATGGACCTGACCCAACGCCATGTTCATGCGGCGCGGCTGGCCAAGGCGCGTTCCGCGCTCGAAGCCGCCACGCGCCAGCGCGACTTTGCCGCGCGTCAATTGGAGCTCTGTGAGGTTCGGGCCCCGGCGGATGGGGCGGTCGCGCTGACGCCCCTGCCGGTGGGGGGGGAATACCGAACGGCTTACGTCGGCGATACCCTCTTTCACAACCAGGTGTTCCTATGCCTGCCCGATCCGGCCAGTCATGTCTTGCGGGGCTTTATCGGCGAGGCCGAGCTGGCGCAGGTGCGCCCGGGGCGCCGGGTCGAGGCCGCGGCGCTGGCGTTTCCGGATTGCCGTTTGACGGGGCAGGTGGAGACGGTCGGCAGCATGGCGCAGTCCCGCCCCGACCAACCCGCCTGGCGCAAGTTTTTTCCGGTGCAGATCGCGCTGGACCCTCTGCCGCTGCCGTTGCCGGTGGGGCTGACCGTACGGGCCGAGATCGTGGCGGGGGAGAAGACCGCCGCGCTTTTGATTCCGCGCGAGGCCGTGGGTTGGCGTGAGGGGGCGGCGGTGGTTCAGCGGCTGGACGCGGAGGGCCGCTGGGCAGAGCGGGTCATCGAGGCGGGGCTGGCCAATCTTACCCATCTGGAGGTGACGGCCGGGCTCGAGGAGGGGGATCGTGTCCGGGTTCACTAAGCGCAGGGGCGGGACTTGCCGCGTGTGCTATCCCGGTTGGAGAACGTGATGCGGACGTTGGCGGCAGATATCCGGCTGGGGCTGCGGAGCGCGCCGGCCCGGGCGGGGCTGACGTTTTTGAGTCTGTGGGTGGGGCTGTTTTCGGTGGTGGTGCTGCTGGCGGTGCTGGATGCCCTGCGTTTGGAGGCCCGAAATCTGGCGGCCGACTTTGGGGCGGCCTCGTTTGCCATCGCGCGCGCGGGCGGCGCGGAGGCGTCGCCGTGGTCGCGCGGGAGTGTTGAATTTTTCCGGGCCAATCTTGGCGCGTCGGCGCGAGTGGGCGGGGTGCGGCATGTGCCGGGCACGGCCGGCGACGGTTTCGCCGTGCTGGCCGTGGACGCGGAGCTGGCGTCAGCGCGGGGATGGCGGGCGGCGGAGGGGCGGGTGTTCGACGAGTTGGACATGCGCTCCGGCGCGCGCCACGCTCTGGCCTTCGAGGCGCTGTGCCGCCGGCAAGGCTGGCGGGCGGGCGACTGGATTGCCGTCGGGCGGGAGTCCTTCCGGCTGGTCGGGTGCCTGGCGGGCGCGGATGCCGGCCTGGCGGGGCTGACGGCATCGGCGGTATTCATTCCATATACCCTTGACGCGCTGGATGACGGGCCGCAGCCCGCGCGCGACGAGGTTGACACGATCTGGTTCCGGACAACGGGCGGGGGCGACCCGGCCGCGTTGCAACGGCGCGTGGCGGCGCTGCTGCGGCAACCGGGTTTCGACGCGCGCCAGGTCGAATGGATCACCCTCGACACGCTGCTCGAGGGCATCCGCCGCTGGCAAAGGATCATTGCCTGGACCGCCGGGGCCACCAGTTTGCTGGGGCTGGTGCTGGGGGCGGTCATGCTGGCGAGTATGCTGCTGACCGGGGTGCGCGAGCGCGTGCCGGAAATCGGTCTGCGCCGGGCGCTGGGCGCGCGGCGGAGGGACATCGCCCTGCTGTTTGTGGTGGAGGGGCTGCTGCTGGCGCTGGTTTCGGGGGCGGCCGCTCTTGCCGCGGCCGAGCTGGCCCTGCGCGGCCTGGGGGGGGCATTCCCGCTGCCCTGGCATCTTGGCTGGCCGGCGCGGCTTCTGCCACTGGTGGTGGCCGGCGGCATCGCGCTTGTTTGCTCCGTAGTACCCGCCACCCGTGCCGCGCAACTCCCCCCCGCCGACGCCCTCCGCAACGAATAGCCCCCCGGCACCTGCCAACAAGCTGTGTGACGGATTGGCCCTGTTCTTGCGGCAGATTATCGCGGCCAGGTCGCGCGGGACGGCAGGGATTTGCCCCCGCGATCTTGCGTATCTTCGTTCTGCGAGTTGAACCACTTCAGCGCGTCGGTGACATGCGGGGGATGAGGAACATGCGCGCCGTCATAAACTTCTATACGCACGTTGCGGAAGCCGGTGGACTCCATGGCGCGCTTGACATTTTCCGTTTTGGCCACGGGGGCAATTTCGTCGCGATTGCCCACGCTCAGATAGATGGGTACTTTGCGGAAAACGGATGCCGTTGGACGATAATTATTCAGGCCGAGGGTGGCGAAATCTTGGTTGCAGCCGCCCATGTACATGCCGATGAGGTTCCATTTTTCTTTGGCCAGAATGGCGCCCAGCAGACCCGAGCGTTTGGCCCCTCCGGAGAAGCCGCCCGTGGCAATGGGCCACTCTTTGACCCCGGGCCAGACTTCATCCAAAGCCAGCAGCGCGGCTTGGGCCAATTCCCATCGCCACGTTGTGGAATCGTTCGGTGGCGGCACGTTGGGGCCGTCGGCGGCGATCACAATCCAGTTGCCCACCTCGCGCGCGCCATCGAAATAGTGATACATGTGGTTGACCGACGAGCTGTTTTGCGTGGCCGACACCAGCAGGATGTTCCATTCTTTTTTGGGGTCAAAGTTTTCCGGCAGCCATAGGCCGACGACGGCCTCGTCGGCGGAGAGTTTTTCTTTGCGCAACGCGGCTTGGGTTGCTTCGCCGAGGGGCAAGCGCAAGTCGGTTTTTTGCCCCAGGTTCAGCCTGGTGCCCGCAATGTGGAATGGCTGCGATGTCGTTGTCGGGCCCTGCACGGATGCCGCGGGCGGGGGCACCGTGTCCCGCGGGGGCGCCGGCGGTCCATATTCCGCGTCGAGCAGGGCTTGATCGTCCAACGATATTTTATGGCGAGGAATGTTGAATAAGTTGCCTTGTCGGTCGCGCAGGACAACCTGATGGTCATCCACTTCAACCAAAATGGCCTTGAGCGTTGTGCCGCTTTGCGCGGTCCAGATACGCGGTTTTGTAATGTCGGGTGTTTGCGCAAAACTTGCCAAGGTCAGGCAAACAAATAGTACGGCGATCAACTGCGGATACTTTTTCATGGGATACCTCATATTGCCTCATTGGAAACCTATCCTGAATTATTCATCAACATGGATGAAAACATTGTTATTTGTTGCAGAGCAACATGATGCGGAAATAAACATAAAAAATTATTTTTCATCCATATTGACCAAGGGCGCGACGATTCCAGTCCATCTGCTTTGTTCTGCGGGGTTCGCTGTATGCCCATACAGCTTCACCCCGCCCGCCTCGCATCTGAATTGGACTTGTCGCGTGCATAATTCAGGCTATCCGGATTTCGTCCTATGCGTCGAGCAGAAATGGAAACAATCCACCGACTATTTTTGTGGTCTGACTTGTTGGTGGGGGGGAGAATTGACGGGTGGGGGTGGGGGTGCTATGAATAGATCAGAGGAGGTGCAGCATGGGTGCACGGGTCATGGAGTCGTCATTGGCGGGGAGCTGGTATCACGATGATCCGGTTCGTTTGCAGCGGGAGTTGGCGGGATATTTGCAGGCGGCGACCGTTGCGCCGGACTCGCGGCTGTTTGGGGTGGTGATGCCGCACGCGGGCTATGCCTATTCCGGGCCGGTAGCGGCCTGGGGCGCTCGGGCGGTGGCCGGAGTGCCAGATTTGCAGCGGGTGATTGTGCTGGGGTTTTCGCATCGGGTGCGTCTGCCGGGGGTGGCCAGTGTGCCGTCGCGCGAGGAGGTGTATCGCTCGCCGCTGGGCGAGACGCCCTTAGACACCGAGGGCATTGCCGGTTTGTTGGATTACGCCCGTTTTGAGGATGTGCTGATGACGCGGCAGGGCGAGAACAGCGTGGAAATGCAGTTGCCGTTGCTGCAGGTGGCCTTGGCCGGGCGCGACTGGTGTCTGCTGCCGATCACTCTCGGGCAGTTTGACGCGGTGTCCCTCGAGAGCGTGGTTGACGCGCTGCGGCCGCTGATGGTGCCCGGCACGGTGCTGGTGGCCAGTTCCGACTTCACCCACTACGGCGCCGGCTTTGGCTACCGGCCTTTCCGCGACAATATCGCGGAGAATCTGCGCCAACTGGACGGCGGGGCCATCGAGAAGATTTTGGCGGGGGATGCCGCCGGTTTTGCCGCCTATTGCGCGGAGACGGGCGCGACCATCTGCGGGCAGGATTCCATCGGGGTGCTTTTGCGGCTGTTGCCGGCGGGCTTCGAGGCGCGCGAGCTGGCCTATGACACCTCCGGAAGCGCCACCGGCGACTATGACCATTCGGTCAGTTATGCCACGCTGGCCTTTTATCGGGGCGACGCGACCGGATAGGCCCGTCTGCTTCGTTCTGCGGGGTTCGCAGTATGTCCATACAGCTTCACCCCGCCCGTCTTGCATCTGGGGCAGACTTGTCGCGTGAATTATCCAGGCCAAAACTGATGAAAAAATGCAATTTCCTCAACCTGCTGCTCTGCTGGTCAAAATGAGATCGTTTCAGCCATGTTGATGAATAATTCAGATTGCATCTTTCGCCTCATTTATTCTCACATATTATAATATGTGAGAATGAAATATTCAGACTTAATAATTATAACAAATTGGTCACAAGTATGTTATGTATTCTCATATTCTCACTTATTATAATATGTGAGAATAATTTTCAGCCCTGGGGCGAGGCAAAAACCGGGTGATTTGCATGAAATCCGTCTCTTTTTGAGCCTGGATAATTCACGCGGCAAGTCCGGTTCAGATGTGTTGCCTGAATAATTCATCAACATGGATGAAAATATTGTTATTTGCTGCGGGGCAGTATGATGCGGATATTTGGATGAAAAAGTTATTTTTCATCCCTGTTGCCCTTCGGCGCGACGATTCCAACCCGTCTGCGGCGTTATTCGGGGTTCGCAGGTTGTCCAACCAGCTTCACCCCGCCTGCCTTGCATCCGGGCCGGACTTGTCGCGTGAATTATCCAGGGTTGGTGAATTATCCAGGTTAGGCGTTTTGGAAAAAACGTTTTTCCGGGCGGGTAATTTTTGATAGTGTATGGGGCCTTACAGGAGACGGTTATGAGAGGACGACAAAACTTGCGTTGGCTGGGCCGGCTTGTGGCGGGCGGATTGGTTTTGGGGGTGGCGGCGCCCGGGGTGTTGGGAGCGGGGCCTCCTCTGCATGTGCTGCATCTGAGCACCAGCCAAAGCGCCGGCAGCGGCAGCGCCATGCATGTGGCGGTGGACCGGCCGGAATTGAACGGCATGACGACCACGGGTTCCGTGAGGATGGTTTCGTCGAACAACCAATGGTCGGCGAAAGTGGCGGTGCGGGGTTCCGCATCCTCGGCGGACAGCGAGGTGTCGTACCGGTTCCTGAGCCGTTCGACCGGTTCGCAAACTTACTGCTCGGATGGCAACGGCGATCTGGGCGGCACGCTGTACACGACGAATGTGCCGGTGTGGAATCCGGGCTATGCGGGCAAGACGATTTATTATCATTCGACTTGGACGGATGTGACGGTTTATCACCGGGTGGGGGAGACAGAGACCTGGCAGCACTCGGCGGTGATGGAGGACGTGGGGGCGGGGCGCAGCGGAAATGAGCGATGCTACAAGGTGACGGGCGTCGGCGAACCGGGCAAGCCGCTGGAGTTCGTCATGCACGGCTACTCGGGCGGCCAGGAGCAATGGGACAACCCAGCGGTGGGCGGGCTTAACAACAACTACTACACCTGGCTGGACGCGTTTTTCATTCAGGACGGCAACATCTTCAACTATATTCCGCCTTCCACGGTGTCCGCTCCGCAAGTGATCAGCGTCAACAACTGGGCGTCCAGTTTCACGGGCAATGGCATTCCGTCGCGCGGCGGGCGGATTTATCTGCCGCGCGGCTACACGCAGAACACGACGAAACGCTATCCGGTTCTGTATATGCACGACGGGCAGAACGTGTTTGATCCGGGCGGAGATTTTGGTTCGTGGTCGGCGGATGCCGCCGCCACGCGCGAAATCACGCAGGGGCGGATGCGCGAGACGATTATTGTGGCGGTCAACAACTCGGGATCGCGTATGAGCGAATACGGTCCGGGGGACGATGGCTATACCGGCAATTATTACCTGCTTTATCTGGTCAACAACGTAAAGCCCAACATTGACGCCAATTACCGCACCTTGCCGGACATGATGAACACCGGCAACATGGGTTCGTCACTCGGCGGGATTATTTCTTCTTATATCGGCCTAAAAACGAACGTGTTCGGGTTGATTGGGGCGGTGTCGCCTTCGTACTGGTACGGTCCCCAGTTCCAGAACTGGATTCGAGACAACGACACCAAAGGCCGCCGCATGTGGCACGATTGCGGAACGGACGAATCGGACGGCTCGATGTGGAATCCGTACTGGGTCGTGTACAACTATTTATTGCAAGACGGCTATGTCATTGGCGATGACATGCAGATTGCCATTGGCTGCGGACATCCACACAGCGAATGGGCGTGGGCGGACCGGCTGCCTTCGGCGTTCCGTTTTCTCTACAATCCATGGGACGAACCCAATGAGCTGCTGGAAGAGTCGGAGCCGGAGCCCCAGCCGGGCACGCTGCAGTTCAGTACGGCGGCGGCCAGCGTGGCGGAAAATGCCGGCAGTGTGCGGGTTTATGTGAACCGGGTGGGCGGGGCGGCGGGGGCGGCGAGTGTGAGTTACGCGACGGCGAACGGCACGGCGACGGCGGGCGCCGATTATACGGCGGCATCCGGAACGCTGACCTGGGCAGATCAAGACAATGAGCAGAAATATGTGGACATTGCGATTCTGGACGACGCGGTGTACGAGGGGGATGAAGTCTTTTATGTGAACCTGAGCGGAGCGACAGGCGCCGCGCTGGGGAATCCCATGACAATTGCGGTGACGATTGTGGACGATGAGCTGCCGCCACCGCAGCTGGTGATTACGGATCCGGCGGGCGATATTGCCGTTGGCCATGCCGTGTCCGACTATATGCTGAAGGGCACGCTGGTTGCGGGCAATTGGCAGGGGTTGAACTGGAGCAATAGCCTGACGGGCGGCAGCGGAGCCATCCCGCTGTCCGCGAACTGGACGGCCGCCAATGTGTCGCTGGGAGAGGGGGCGAACACGATTACCGTCACGGCCACCAATACGGAGTCGGTCATGGTGTCCATTGCCGACGACAGCGCCAGCGATGCGGCCTACTCGGACGGTTGGGCCACTGGGCACAACGGGGGGAGCGGGTTTGGCGGATGGATGTTGGAGAACGACGAACATGCCGGATGGTTCACCGATGAAAACGGCTGGGGATTATGGTCGCAGGAAGACAATTTGGTTGAGGCCATCCGTCCGTTTGCGTCGCCATTGGCGGCGGGGCAGCAATTTCAGGCCACCATCAAAAACGGCTGGGTGCTGGAAGGGAAGCAGGGGATTGGCATGATGTTGCGCAATCAGCAGGGGGAGGGTGCCATTCGGTACTATTTCAACGGCGGCGACGTGGAATATCAGATTGAAGACGCCGATGGAGGGCGGGGCAGCGGGATTCCGTGGACGGATATGTCTCAAACGGTGACCATCACGCTTTTGACAACCAACACCTATAAACTGGAGGTTGGTCCGATAGAGGTTACGGGATCGTTTGTTGGTCCGTTGACGGATGTTCGCTGGTGGAGCTGGAATGGTGGGGAGGGGTCGAACTACGACTTTTTCTTTGACAGCATCAGGGCCTTGAGCCCGGGCAGCAGCGTGGCGAGCACCAGCGCGGTGGTGACGATTACGCGTGAGGCGGGCGGCGCTCCCGCCGTGCCGGGCATCAGCAATGTGCAGTTACAGGGAGAGGGAGCGGGCGGACTGAGCCTGTCGCTTTCGGCGAGCGAGTCGGGGGTGACCTATGCCCTATGGGCAAGCCCGACGCTTTTCCCGTCATCCAACTGGCAGAAGGTGACGGGCAGCGAGCAGCCCGGCACCGGCGGCACGGTTGAGCTGTCCATTACCAACATGTTCCTGCCGCTCAACTTTTATCGCGTTGGTGTAGAGTGAGCCTCTAGCCTGGATAATTCATCAACATGGATGAAAACAGTTTTACTTATTGCTGCACTGGATGATGCGGATATTTGAGTAGGAAAAGTTATTTTTCATCCCTGTTGCCCTTCGGCGCGACGATTCCAACCCGTCTGCGGCGTTATTCGGGGCTCGCAGTATGTCCATACAGCTTCGCCCCGCCTGCCTTGCATCCGGGCCGGACTTGTCGCGTGAATTATTCAGGCTAGCCTGGATTATTCATCAACACGGGTGCGGCCGGGCCGCAGCATGGAAGCAGGGGAGCGGGCACGACGATTCCAACCCGTCTGCTTTGTTCTGCGGGGTTCGCTGTATGCCCATACAGCTTCACCCCGCCCGCCTCGCATCTGAATTGGACTTGTCGCGTGCATAATCCAGGCTAGCCCGGACTTGTCGCATGAATTATCCAGACAGGGGTGGGGAGGAAAGAGATCAGACTGATCAGACATATCCGACGGATCATAGGTGGCTGGCGGCGGCGGGGGGGAGGGCCCTTTTAGGAGGCAAAACGGGAAATATTATAATTGTGTAAAGCGATTGAATGGAGGTTGACAACATTGGGGCGGTTGCCTAGGGTGTGACATGGCAAGCGTTGGGGTGGTTTTCCGGCGCACGGCTTAAAAAAAAGAAAACAACAACAGTAAAGAGGTGCGAAGATGAAAAAATTGGTATTATTCCTTGTGTTGGCCATGGTGGCCGGCGGCGCCTGGGCGCAGCTCGCTTGGGTTGGCAACAGCTATCTGTATAATGTAGAAAGTGATACTTGGTTCCGTGGTAGCGGCAGTGACACCTGGGGCGGAGTGGCAGAGAATGCATTTGACGGCTGGGATTTCGGGATTGTTGCGTCCCTGACCTTGGGCGGCCAAATACAGACATGGGACATAGGCGATGATACCGTCGCGACCATGTTCTATGAAGTGTTCCAAGGCGAAACCAGTGTGACCACTGGCGACATCGTTCTGCCATGGAATAGTAACACGGAAAGCAACTCCAAGTGGGAAAACATGACGGGCGTGGATGTTGCCGCCGGTTTGACTGCCGAGACAGAATATGATGTCGCAGTCTGGTTCAACGCATCGCGCGGTGAAGTAACCGTCTGGGACAGCAACGACAACAACAACTATGTTGCCAGCTTTGAGACGGAGACAGCTCCGATTCCTGAGCCGGCGACGATGAGCCTGTTGGGTCTGGGCGCGCTGGCGATGGCGCTGCGCCGCAAGCTGAGCAAGTAATCCGGTTACACCGGACGAAACGAAGGAGCGGTTGGTTTCAGCCGCTCTTTTTTTGTGCCTTGATGACTCTATTCGCCTGAATAATTCATCAACATGAATGAAAATATCTTTACTTATTGCCGCACTGCGTGATGCGGATATTTGAATAAAATAATTATTTTTCATCCCTGTTGCCCTTCGGCGCGACGATTCCGACCCGTCTGCGGCGTTATTCGGGGCTCGCAGGTTGTCCAACCAGCTTCGCCCCGCCTGCCTTGCATCCGGGCCGGACTTGTCGCGTGAATTATCCAGGTTAGCGAGATATTTCTTGAAAAAGCTCGTTCTGTGCATGGGTTTGAGTGTATATTTGCGGGGATGAACGTGGCGCGAACAGGACGGCGTTGGTGGCTTTGTCTGACGGGAGTTACGGGGGGGCTGATTCTTGCGGGGACGGCGTCGGTGCAGGGTTTGCAAATGGAGCCTCTGCGGACTCTCCAGGTGGTGGAGTGGACTTCGGACCTGCCGGGGACCACCTTGTACGAGGTGCAGGCGACAGAGCTGGGTTCGACACTGATCTGGCGCACGGTGGGCACGGCGCTGCCCACGGGGGAGGTGATGTCGGCGCGGGTCAATTTTCCCTATCCGGCCGCGGCCTTCCGGGTGGCGGCCACGACTTCGTCGTTTCCTCAGACGCGTCACGTGATGGTCTGGATTCCCGGGGGGGAGTTTTTGATGGGCAACGGTTTTGCGCATTTGAACGAGGGGTGGGCAAGGGAGTCGCCAGTGCACACGGTGCCGGTGAGCGGTTTTTTGATGGACCGTTTTGAGGTGACCTATGCGCAGTTTCTGGAGGCGTACAACTGGGCGGCAGAGCAGGGATGGGTTACCCTTATTGCGGTGGCGGAGGCCGGCGAAGGCGGAACCACCAACATCATCCCGGATGTCCGGGTGCTCAACACTGAAGGTGCGCAGCGGCGTTTGCTGGATGTGAATCGTCCCTGGCTGGACATCGGCTATACGAACGGGATGTTTTATCTGGGGGATTCAACCCGGAGCAATCATCCGGTTGCCGATGTCACCTGGTTTGGGGCGATGGCGTATGGCAATTTCCGGAGCGAGATGGAGGGGCTGCCCCGGGCGGTGGATTTCGGGCCGACGAACTGGACAATGGTGCTGACCAATTCCGGCTACCGCCTGCCGACCGAAGCGGAGTGGGAAAAGGCGGCGCGCGGCGGGCTGGAGGGGACGCATTTCCCCTGGCCGAATGATTCGGTGCAGGGCACGAACGACTATCTATGGAATATAGATCCGGTCCGTGCCAACTATTTGGATGCCCGTTTTATGCAGGACGGTTTGGAGAACCATCCGGCGCACCCGTGGTTCAACCGGACAACGCTGGCTACACCCCCCTTTGGCATCACGCCGGTTGGCTATTATGACGGGCGGCAGAACATCCAGTTTTCCGCACAATCCACCAACGAACTGATTTATTGGCGCCGCGGGGCCGATTGGGGGCAGGTTGCAGACATGGCCAACGGCTACGGGCTGTATGACATGGCGGGCAATGTGTATGAGTGGTGCTATGACTGGGCAGGGACCAACTGGTATGGGAAGCCGGAGGCTTCGCTGCCGGACCCGATGGGGGAAAGCATTGAGAACCGGAATCAAATTTTCCCGCCGGAGCATCAGGGGGCGCCTGGACGAATTGTGCGCGGAGGCGGGTGGCGGCCTTTGCTTGTGCTATTCGAGTCAGCATTTGATCCGTCATTTTTGCGGTGCGCCTATCGAGAGATGCAGGAACCGTTGCTGGCGCATCAGGCGATTGGGTTTCGGTGCGTGAGGTCGGCGCCATAAGGGGGGGGGCGGGGGGGGCGGGGGGGCG
>LSQX01223007.1_pt1 | contig 52558 bp, 45 predicted proteins | sample 654561 | NCBI WGS metagenome assembly LSQX01 (sample SAMN04489861, study PRJNA283612) | anaerobic digester metagenome | isolation source: 4 biogas reactors fed with cattle manure at either 37C or 55C with and... | place: Denmark: Kongens Lyngby | collected 2014 | reverse complement strand
TGAAAATTTTGCCTAACAAAAACATCGGTATTACTACACCTGCACCGGTGCTTACTATTACTTGGGGATTAATTTGAATGAATAAAATAATAGATTTCAAAAAGACTTTAAAAAATTGAAAAGGAAAAAGAAGTTTATTCTGACGAGAAAAGAAGGGCAGATACTTCATGTTTATATAATCCTTCCTTAAATCGGTAGTAATACTGTCTTTTTCAGTTACAATGTATGATTCAAAAGAATCCATGGTTTTTTTTAAGCCCAATAACTGCTCTAAATGTCCACCGGTACTTGATATAAACATTACTTTTTTCATTTTTTTGAAGTTGTTCTCATAAAAGTTAAAAGTAACGCAACCGTAAGATATCCCATAGATCGATACAAATAATTTTCAAACATGAATACAATCATAATCCCAACTATAAATGAAAAAACAAAAAAGTCTTTGCGCTTTATGGCTAAAACTAGATTTATGAAAAAATAAGATAAAAATAAAAATAGCCCTATGATTCCCTGTTCTAACATGTAGAATAAATATTGGTTGTGCGTATTATATTTCCTTTCTAAAGAAATATTTAAATCATTAGTGCTATATGTTTTATCCAAAATTGTGCGTTCACTACCTACTCCATAACCTGATATAGGTTTCTTTTTTATTGTTTCCCAAATTGCCAGCCATCTTGCAGTACGCGAATCATCAGCAACTCTGTTATTAATCTCACTTTCTGTGTTTTCAGGGTTTGTATCCCAAGCCAGCTCAATAGAAAGCCTTTGTAGGAGGTACATATTTCTAAGGTGATATTTATATAGATAAATACCTGTAAAAATTACAAGCAAGGTACATAGAGCGTAAATAATCTTTGCTGTTTTTGAAAGGAAAAAAAAGCTTACAAAAATTTGAATTCCATACAGAAGAACTCCAACACGACTCATCGAGAAAATAATACCAAAACAAAATAATAACAGCAAACCAACTTTGATAGGAGTTCGTAAAGTTTTTGATTGAAACACAAAATAATTAGCGCAAAGAATCCATACTGTATAATAAGTTGGATGCGTGTTTATCGGAAATGTAAAGTTATAATATGTGTATGTATGTGAGAAGATATTCAAGAGGGACTCGTTGTCGGCATTATAAAAACGAATCAACAACATCACCCCTAAGTATAATATAGAACTCGAAACACCTACTATAAAACCCTTCTTTATATATACAGGAGCTTTTTGTTTTAGTGATTTTGAAGCAAAAATATATGCGAGAGAAAAAGTTAAAAAAGGAATAGAAATCTCAATTAATCGAAATGCTTCTTTCTTGTATGAAGAAAATAACATTCCTATCAACATCCATAAAAAGAAAAAAGAAGGTAAAACAAGTAAATTTAGCCAATCTTTTTTATTCGGAAATTCTTTAACTACAAACGCATGTATGATGACAATTCCTGAAAAAGTCAAAAAAAGAATATTAGCGATTGCCGGAGAAATCGGTAAAATAACACATCCAAGAAACAATATTGAAAGGTAAATCTTTTCCACTTTCTTAAATTTAATCTAACAGCTTTTGAAATTCTTTATACAACTCTTTTATTACTTTTTTTCTGTCATACTTCCTTGCTGTTTTAATCGCTCTATCCTTCATCATATGTTTTTCTTGTTCTGAAAGTTCATAATATGTTATGATTTTATCGGCGAGTTCAATTTCATTTCCGGGTGAAAAAAAATACCCATTTTGATTATGTTCAATAAATGTTTTGATTCCTGCAATATTACTCCCTATTACAGGAACTCCACATGCCATGGCTTCCAGCCCGACCAACCCTAAACTCTCATTTAATTCAGACGGAAAAACAAATAAATCTAACTCATTATAAAGATTACTTAACTGTTGATGTGAAAGCACATCTAAATATTTAACTTGATTATTAAGTTTATATTTCCTTATAATGCTTTTCATTTCTTCCACTTGACTCCCTGTACCTGCAATAGAAGCATTAAAGGGAATATTTTTCTCATTCAATACAAACAATGCATTTAAAAAAGTTCTCCACCCTTTTTCTTCTTCAATTCGAGAAACAAACCCCAAGTGAAATAATTCATTTTTATTTCTATTTTGAAAATTGAATACAGAAAAATCTACACCTCCTGAGGGTGAGATATATATTTTACTTGTTGGGAAATCCGGAAAGGTTTCTTCTATAATTTCACGAAAATACCTTGAGGGTACAATAATCCGCTCCGTTTCTCTAATGAGTTTATTATTAAACCATTTCAAAATTCCTTTATTATATTTAAGAATGTCGGAACCATGGACATTCACAACAAATTTTTTCTTTTTCCCCATCAAAAATCGAGCTGTCATTAATCCCGGGGATGAATGAGAAAGAAAGTGTATATAAATAAGATCGAAATTGTTTTTACGATAAGCTCTTAAAATCTCTGTATAAAATTTTCTGTATGTGTTTATTTTAGACCAAAATGATTTTGATCTTCCTGAAATAACTGCTTTTTGAGAAACTTCAATACCCAATTCAACAAGTTCATCTTCTATGTTTTTTACAAAAATACCATAATCTCGATCGACTTTAGATGGATACAAATTTGAGATAAGAAAAATTTTCATTATATACAAAATGGTGATGAATGGTATTTCAGAATGTATTTTAAAATCATTTTGTGATACTTAATCTTCATAAAAGTGCATCTTAACTCCTAACAGCACTGACAATACAGAAAACTTATTCCGATATTCGAAAATATCGTCAAAATAAATTTTCTTTAAATCTTCTTTGAGCTCCACATCTTTTATCAAATCAATGTGATTATTGAAAATAGTATCAAATTCATCTAAAATCATTGAATCCTTTTTTAACCACTTATGAATAGGACTCATATTGTCGTAATCTAAACCAAAATATTTTTTACCTCCATTTATATATCGTTTTACTAAACGACCATACTTGATATTAAAAAGAGAATTTGGCTTAAGTCCGATTTTTTCCCATTTGTATTCTAACACATCAGGATGTTTAACTTTTAACCATTCAAAATAGATACGTTGGTTCATTTTAAATTTTTGGGGCAAAGACAACATTACTTTCAAAAACGACTTATCGTAAAAAGGAGATGCTAAATCGATAAAGTTATTAAATACTTTATCCCCCATTAAGGTTCCATTTACTTGACGTTGTTCATAGGTGAATACCTCGTTGTCTGTATGATTATATTGATCGACGATAGTGTCTAAAAAAGATAATTTAGAGAGTAATTCTTTATGTTTAACAAAACCTGTTACTCCAATTTTATCAATATTAGCTTTAAAATCAAAAGCAGGTTTAACGAAAGCGCCCGTCGCTGTATCACCTAATTGTCCGGAATGTACTTGTCCGTATGTTTGAAAATCTATTTTTTGAAAAGCATTATAAATTACAGCATTCGCTGTAAAATATGTTAATCCATCTGTTGCTTTTACGTAGTTCTGCAAGGTGTTTTCAATTAAAAATTTTCCATGAAAAAGATTGAATTGCTTATGAGAATAAAAATTTTCTTTTGCAATTTGCTGTGCTATTTTAATATCACTCGAGTGCGGATCGCCATAGGTATATGTATTTATTTTTTCAAATCCAAGTCTCCTAGCTATCAGCAAATTGACTCTTGAATCCATACCACCACTTATCAATCCAAAATGCTCATAGTTATTCATGGTATCTTTTTCCCATTCTTCTTGAATTGCAGCTATAAAAAAAGAATCTATTTTCTCAATCGTATCAGAAATATTTGAAAATTTTTCATCTCTTTTAAATTTAAAATAACTGGTTTCTTTAAAAAATTTTTGTTCTGAATTAAAAATTAATGTCGAACCATAATTTAACTTCTTAATTTCATTGACTGTGGTAAAGTTATAGAAAGTTTGTCCGTACAGAGCGACTGCGTATATTCCATTATAATCATAATTTAAAGATATTCCGGTTGCTCTGAGAATTTTTGATAACACATGCATTTCTGAGGCAAAGGCAAAACCAAGATTAGCATCATAATAATAATAAAGGACTCTTGTTGATAGAATGTCATTGAATATGATTATTTCTTCCGATTCTTTAGAAAAGATAAATCCGGAGAAAGAACCTTTTAATTCTGATATAAATTTTTCACCTCTTTTTTCGTATTCTCTTATAAACATCTTTGGATTACTTATAGGAGAATAATTTATACCTTCAAAACAGATAATATATTTATAATCCTCATATAAAAACCTATCCTTTTGAAACTTGTTCAAAACAGAACGTCCAAACCTATATTTCTTATAAACAATTTCTTCTCCGATAATATTAGGAAAAGAAGCATTATAGAAATATTTAAATGCTTCGTTTTTAGATGTTTTGGTTAATAGAACCCCATAAATGCCTGCCATTATCGAATATTTTTTGAAAAAGGATTAAAATAGGTTACTAAATTTTCTTTTCTTTTTAGAAAAATAGCATTTAAAACAAACCAAATTGTAAGGCTTACGGATGTTCCCACTGCGGCACCAATATTTCCGTATGTAGGAATGAGTATAAAATTTAGTACTAAATTTAATATCAAAGTCAGAATAGCATTGTATTGATATTGCTTGTGATAACCAATCATCTGCATGATAATTGCCGCAGAACCAAAGAAGCTATTTAATAGGTGCATCAAACACAATATCATTAAAACCCAATAACCCGATTTAAATTCTTCTCCAAACAAACCTAAAAAAAACTGATTAAATATAATTAAAATCAAGGTTATGATAACGGTAATGATGAAGTTCAATATTGTGCTAAAGCGTACTAACTTATCTAGCTCTACTCTCTTTTTTTCATAGTAAAGTCGAGCGACCCTGGGAGCTAAACCGGAGTTAATAGCCTCCATCGCAAAACTAGCTCCCAAAGCAATTTTTATAGCTACATTATAAACTCCGATTTCTGAATCACTGACATAAATACCCAATACAAAACTGTCTATCCAATTTAAAAAAACTATGATTGAAGTTGAGATTAGCATAGGAAAAGAATCTGTCATAAATTTCCAAGAATTCTCTTCTCCAGTGATTGTTATCTTTTTAAAGTTTTTATAAACGACTATAAACCCAATGATAGATAGAAATGTAATTGCATAAAAATGTGCTTTTATGGCATTAAGAGGTGATATCAATATAAAATCAAAAACTAAAAGGAGGAAAAAAGCGAAACAAAATTTCCCAGTATTATTAAAAAAAGAAAACCAATTGTTAAGACCTTTAGCGCGAAGTACCCCGGCAGATAATTTAATCATGGTCCAGCCCGGAATAGCAATAATTGCCCACAAATAAACATCTATAAATTGAGGTTTATTAAAAAGTTGGACTACAATTAAGTCTCTGAAAAGATATAATATCAAAGTTATCAGTAACGAAAGTGAAAACGTTTTTAAGTATACTTTGTAAAATAGCCCAGGTTCGTTTTTCCACTTTAACGGATTGGAGTAATATTTTACTAAATGCACATCAACTCCAAAAGTAGAAACAGTACTGGCAAACATAAATACTGCAAAGCCTAACGTAATCAATCCATTCATGGAAGCTCCATAACGACTTGCAACCAAATATGTAAATGCATATCCGAAAATAATTCCTAATCCTCTAAAGATTATAAATCCAAAGCTTTTGCTTAGGATATCTTTATGGTTTGGATTGTGAATTGTTTGCTTTATATGCGCTTGCAGTCTTTTCAAATTTTGATTTTTAAAATCTCAAGAAATTCCTATAAAATACTTGAATTAAATAGGTGAATTATAATTTTACAAAGATTCTACTCCGGCATAACGTTTCATTCTTTTGAATAGAAATAGCATGAAAAAGAAGAATGAGAATATAAAGATAAAAATCAGAGGATATTTCACCTTATTTGAGAGGATTGGATTCTCTACAATATTGTAATCCATGTTTACCAATCGAACGACAGTATCATAGTCTTCTTGTTTTAATTCTACTTCCAACAATTCATCTAACAGGGCTTTTTTTCTTTCTAATAAAAAATGAAAGTTTGAGTTCTCACTGATTACCACTCCTGAATTTGGCACCGATGAATTTGTTGTAACAGCATTAATAATAGAATCAATTTGAGCAATCATCTTTTTATGCTCTTTAACTTGAAAATCAATATTCTGCTTATATACTTCTTTATAAGCAACAAAATGTTCATTGGTATCCCAATAATTAAATATTGCATCTATAATTTCCTTTGAGTGATGTTTTTCACCTATCGTAGTAAATGAAATCTTATGATATTTAAAATATTTGCTGGTAGTAAGATCTGTAACGAAGTTTTCTATATCTTGATTCTGAAATAATATCCTGAAAACATCAATTTGTTCTCGGGATTTCGTCATCATATTGTATATATCTGAAATCGGTTCAATTTCTATATTTCTGATATTATTATAAGCAGAAGGCGACAGGGTTTTTAGAAAAATAGTATCCCTTTCATTAATTTTTTCATTTAAGTATTCAATATTTTTATATAAGTAATCAACACTTTCAAAATTTGGAATTACTATCCCTTCATTGATATATGTGATTTTTTTTTGAGAATCTAAATAATATCCGTATCCTATTCCCACAATAAGAAGTACCAATACAATAATCCAATATTTTAAAAAAAATGATATCGCCAGAAATAAACCCCTGACCATTCTTTTAAAAAACCTATTGACTTTATTTAGTAAATAGCCTAAATCTATTTCTTCTGTGTGATTCTGTTCTGCCATAATTTTGAATAATTAAATGACTGTCTTTTTTATCAATAATTGCAGACTCTCCTGCCATTCTTTTTGAGTTATATTTAGTTCTTTTTTTGCTTTCGTATTGTCCAACACACTGTATTTCGGTCGTTTGGCAAAAGTACGGTAATAGTCGGTTTTTGCAAGTTTTGCATGCTTATACTTTGGAATGTTTTCTAAAATGGCTTTTGCAAATCCATACCAAGTGGTCTGTCCTGCATTGCTGTAATGATAAACGCCAAATGCCTGACAATCTTGTGATATGAGTTCTAAAATTACCGCTGCCAAATCATTGGCATTTGTTGGTGTTCCTGTTTGTTCGGTTGTAATTGTCATGGACTTGTCTTCCGAAGCCAACCGCAAAATCGTATTAAAAAAATTATGTCCGTATTGTGAATACAGCCACGAAGTGCGTAAAATAAAATAATCGCCTCCTATTTCTTGAATGTATTGCTCTCCTTTTAATTTAGAAGCGCCATACACGTTAATCGGATTTGTTAAATCTTTTTCATGGTAAGGGGTGGTTTTCATTCCGTCAAAAACATAGTCAGTGGAAAGATGATAGAGCACCACCCGGTAATTTTTACAAATCGCTGCCAAGTTTTTCACACCTTCAGCATTGACAAGAAACGCTTTCTCCGCATCTTTTTCTGCTTCCTCCACATTGGTATAAGCCGCGGTATTGATGCAATGTGTAAAATTGTTTTCTTCAAAAAATTGTTTTAGTGTGTAGAAATCGGAAATATCCAATTCTTTTTTTGAAGCAAAGACAAACTTAAAGGCAGGATAATTTGCTGCCGCATCTTTTAAACAGCTCCCTAACTGTCCGTTGGCACCGGTAATCAATATATTCACAGGATTTTTCAAACTGGCGCAGGTGTAATTTATTGGTATTGAAAGATTTTATTTACGTGAATCATTTCACTTATTTCCAATGCTTAATTTAAAAAAAGAGCGCATATTTCCAACAAATATTTGCCCGTGATACACATTTTAAATGCGTTTAAATTTAAAGATTCATCAACTCTTTAAAAGAAGGCAAATTTTTATCTTTTTCAGAAATGATAAACTCCTCTTCAGGGAGATGCCAATCAAGGTTTAAGGTTGCGTCATTATAGATGATTCCGCCCTCGGATTCGCTGTCGTAAAAATTATCGCATTTATATGCAAAGATGGATTCTTCGGACAAGGTGATAAATCCGTGAGCAAATCCTTTTGGTATAAACAATTGAAGGTGCGCTTCTGCGTCTAAAATCAGCGAAAATGACTGTCCGAAAGTGGACGATTCTTTTCGGATATCCACAACGATATCCAATACTTTTCCTTGAATGACGCGAACCAATTTTGCCTGAGCCATTTCTCCGGACTGAAAATGAAGCCCGCGCAACACGCCTTTTGCCGATACGGATTGATTGTCCTGAACAAAATCAATGTTCAATCCTGTTTTTTCTCTAAATAATTTTTGATTGTACGATTCAAAAAAAATGCCGCGACTGTCTTTAAAAATTCGCGGTTTTACGATAAAACAATCGTTAAGGGGCGTGTTTATTATTTCCATCAATCCAATTGTAATAAATGTTTTCCATATCCGCTTTTTAATAGCGGTTCTGCCAAAGCGTAGAGTTGTTCTTTGTTTATATATCCCATTTCATAGGCGGCTTCTTCTATCGCGCCTATTTTTAATCCTTGGCGTTCTTCAATGACTTCGACAAATTGAGCAGCTTGCATTAAGGATGAGAACGTTCCGGTATCTAACCACGCCGTTCCTTTGTCCAAGATGCTAACATGAAGTTTTCCACGTTTGAGGTATTCATTGTTCACATCGGTGATTTCCAATTCTCCGCGTGCACTGGGTTTAATGTTTGCCGCAATTTCCACCACATCATTGTCGTAAAAATAGATTCCGGGAACTGCATAATTCGATTTTGGATTTTTTGGTTTCTCTTCAATTGAAAGTACTTTTCCGTCTTTGTCAAATTCAACCACGCCATATCGTTCCGGATCCATTACGTGATACGCATAAATGATTCCTCCGTCGGGATTGTTGTTGGATTGAAGCAGTTCTTTTAATCCGGAACCATAAAAAATGTTGTCTCCCAGAATTAAAGCTACTTTATCCTGACCGATAAAATCTTTTCCGATGATAAAAGCCTCTGCCAATCCATTTGGCTGCGCTTGTTCAGCATACTGAAAATTGCAACCCAGCTGGCTTCCGTCGCCCAATAATTTTTGAAATAACGGCAAATCCTGAGGGGTGGAAATAATTAAAATATCGCGAATTCCGGCGAGCATCAATGTCGATAAAGGATAATAAATCATCGGCTTGTCGTAAACTGGCATCAGCTGCTTGCTCACCGCAAGGGTCAAGGGATGTAATCGAGTACCGGATCCTCCGGCAAGTATGATTCCTTTCATAATTTTCTGGTTACAGACGTTCTTTGTTTTCTAAATACCAACGAACGGTTTTTCTTATTCCTGATTCAAAATTCTCTTCGGCTTTCCAACCCAATTCATTTTCAATTTTAGTGGCGTCAATAGCATACCTAAAATCGTGTCCCGGACGATCCTTCACATAGGTTATCTGATCGTGATAAGAAGTCTTTTGAGGTAAAAGTTCATCCAAGATATCGCATATTTTTTGAGCGATATAAATATTCTCTCGTTCATTTTTTCCGCCGATATTATAGGTTTCTCCCAGTTTTCCATTTTCGAGAACTTTCAAAATTCCCGTGCAATGATCTTTTACATACAGCCAATCTCGCACATTTTTTCCGTCGCCGTATATCGGAATCGGATTCCCGGAAATTGCATTTCGAATGATCGTAGGGATTAGTTTCTCTTTGTGTTGATAAGCACCGTAATTATTGGAGCAATTGGTGGTAACAACCGGCATTCCGTACGTATGAAAATAACTTCTTACGATAAAATCGGAAGCGGCTTTTGAAGCGCTGTAAGGACTGTTTGGAGCATAGGGTGTTTGTTCTGTGAACAGTCCTGTTTTACCCAGAGTTCCATAAACTTCATCGGTTGAAACATGAAGAAATCTAGCATTTTGGAAATTTTCTTTTAATGCATTAGGACCGGTCATCCAGGTATGATAAGCGGTATTTAATAAATTAAATGTTCCGACAATATTGGTCTGAATAAAAGCTCCCGGATCAGAGATTGAATTGTCCACATGACTTTCAGCGGCAAAATGTACAACCTGCTCAAATTGATATTTTTCAAACAATTCTTTTACCAGTTGGTGGTCACATATATCTCCGTGGATGAAAGTTATTTTATCAGCTACTAATTTCAGGTTGTCTTTGTTCCCTGCATAGGTCAGTTTGTCTAAAACCACAAGGTTTTCTTGTCCTTTTTCTACTAGATGTTCAACAAAATTGGCGCCTATGAATCCGGCTCCGCCTGTGATTAAAACATGCTTTTTAGTCATTCTATTGGTTAGTTTACGTTGAGTATTTGATTGAGCATTTTTTGAGTAATTAAATAAGTCGGTTTAACACCCGTGGTTCCGAGTCCTCCCGAAGCAAGCGTACTTCCTGTTTCTAACGGATTGTCTGAAGCGTAATAAGCATAACGCACTTTTACGCGTGAATTGATGCTGTGACGGATTTTTGAAGCTGCTTGGATGGCTTTTTGATAATGCGCCCCCTCCATTTCCAATCCGATGACATTCCACGTAGATTTATGAAAAAAAGTGAGCACATCCTTATTTTGAAGCGATGTTCCCAACACAGAAATCATCGTTCCTGTATATACATTCACATCGTCACCTTCAAATGCGGCTGCCGTTATTTCATTTTTAAAGGGATAATTGTCGGCAGTACCTTCAAAAACATGAGCTGTGGGAATCATAATATCGCCTTTCCCTCCTACCAAGATTCCGGCTTTTCCCATAATAGAAACAGACACGACATTCAGTCTGATGGACGTTTTGCCAATTTTGAACGGACGCAGCAACTCATCCATAGTTTCATAAGCTTGCTCACCGAAGGCATAATCCATGACGATTATAATTGGTTTTTGATGGGCTTTCAGATTATGAATGTTTTTGGTATACACCGGATGGGTTATTTTGGCAGTATCAAAAATTTGAACATCGATATTGGTTCCACTTTCATCTTCAATAAAAATCATGCCTTCTTTTTCGGCCTGTTTTTTTATTTTCTCGCGCATGGCAAGGCTATTGGGACTGCTGATGGTTTCATATAATTTTAGTTCGCCCAAGCGTTTGTATTCTTGCGGAAGTGCTTTTTCGGCAAAAAACGTATTCATCACACTGTGCATGTTGGCACTGATAATGTGAATGGGGCGTTTGAGCAATCCTTTTTCATTTAGAATCTGTTTGATTCGGAATGCCCACGCTTCTCCGTGAATGTGATGCCCCAGACGTTCACGCAAAACCGGACTAAACGTAATGATTCGTTTCTTATCATCGATGTGTTCTTCAATGGCCAATTGACCAAGGTGATAGATCATCGTGAGAAAACGGTTTTCATTGTTTGCTGTAGCGAAATACGGATAGATGTTTTTAACCTCTTCAAAGGTTCTTCCCAAAAAATTGGCTACGTGGGTCAAAATGACTTCTTTTTCTTCCTGTGAAAGTTTTCGGTTATTAATTACCACATCTTCAAGTTTTTGCCAGTCTCTAACCACATCGCCTTGATCGTTAATCAAAACTTGCTTTCGTATTTTATGGGCTTCGATAAACAAAAATGTGAGATGCGTAAGAATGTCATAAATTTCGGAACGTCCTCTTGTAATTTCAATATTCATTTGTTCCTGATCAATCCGATAACAGTTTCTTCTTCTTTTAAGCGGAATAATGGGTTCGAAATGTGAATTTTTATATCCTTCTTCGCTGGTTAAATTGATGTAGCGACATTCTTCAATACCTTCCGGAAGTCTGTCCATAATGTATAACAACCCCTGGAGTTCTATTTTTTCTTCTTTGATAGAACCGTAAATTTCAGGGCTTAAAATCAACAATGCTTCACGAAGAGTTTCACCCGAAACGCCGGAGGGTTTGTAAAATCCTCTGTTGAATAGGTGACGCATCGTAATATAAAGCCGCTCGATGGCTTGGGTACTTTCTTGTGCGCGTGTGCGATTGTGTGATTTCAATATATTCATTGGCACAAATATAATATTAATTTACTGCTGAATTTTATGTAAAGCTTCTGCAATTTTTCTATCGTTTGACAAACGCGGAACCTTGTTTTGACCACCTAATTTTCCTTGTGATTTCATATAATCATTAAAACTGTTTCTTTTTAAAGATACAATTTTAAGCGGTTGCAAAACTTTCCCTTGAATCAAATCTTTATAATATGAATTTTGTTCTTGAAGCGCTTCATCAAGAATATAAGCAATTTTTTCAATATCCTTGGGCGGGGCGTCAAATTCTACTAACCATTCGTGATAAGGCAGGCTTCCGTCGGGCGGTGTTACTTGAGGTGCTACTGTAAATTCAGTCAGTGAAAAATCAAACATGCGCATTGCTTTGTTCATCGCCTCTTCTACTTCTTTTCCGATTACATGTTCTCCAAATGCCGAAATAAAATGTTTTATCCGTCCTGAAACCACGACACGATATGGTTTTAAAGAAGTAAACTGAACAGTATCTCCGATATTATATGCCCAAAGTCCTGCTGTGGTAGAAATAATAAGTGCGTAATTCACTCCTAATTTTACATCTTTTATAGTTAAACGCCGTGCTTGGGGATTGTGGATTTCCGAAACTTCTACAAATTCGTAAAAAATTCCGGAGTTTAGTAAAAGCAGTAAACCTTTTTCTTTTTGCGAATCTTGATAAGCAAAAAAACCTTCGCTGGCGGGGAAAGTTTCGATATGATCCACAGGGCGTCCTATCAATTTTTCAAACTTAGTGCGATAAGGTTCGTAATTCACGCCTCCGTAGATGAAGAGGCTGAAGTTTTTGAACAAATCACCTACTTTTTTAGAGGTATTTTCTTCCAATTTTTCAAAATACATCTGCACCCAAGGCGGAATTCCGCTAATGAGTGTCATATTTTCATCTTTCGTTTCTTCAACGATGGCGTGAACTTTTGTTTCCCAATCATCAATGCAGTTTGTTTCCCAACTTGGCAATCTGTTTTTCTGAAGATATCCCGGAACGTAATGTGCGACTATTCCGGAGAGTCTTCCCAATTTAATTCCGTTGACTTCTTCCATTTCCGGACTTCCTTGGAGAAAAATCATTTTTCCGTTCACAAAAGCTGTCTTACCGGTTTCATGAATGTAAGCTAAAATCGCATTTCGGGCGGCACGAATGTGTGTTGGCATCGATTCCTTGGTTATTGGAATGTATTTTGCACCTGAAGTTGTCCCCGAGGTTTTTGCAAAATAAAGCGGTTTTCCCGGCCAAAGCACATCGGTTTCACCCGCTACCACACGTTCTACATAGGGCTTTAATTCTTCATAATCTCGTATGGGAACGCGTGTTGCAAAATCTTCGTGCGTTTTTATTTTATCAAAATGGTGATTCTTTCCAAAAGAAGTTTCTTTCGCTTTCTCAATCAGATGATGAAAGGCTTTTTCTTGTGTCTCCACAGGATTTTGAACCCATTTTTGAGTTTGATTATGTACGATTTTTGCAAAAATCTTTGCGGCGAATGATTTTAATGACATAAGGCTAATCGAAATCTATAAAGTTTGTTGGATTCACCGGAAACCCATCTCTCCACAATTCAAAATGCAAATGTGGTCCCGTTGTGTATTCCCCTGTATTTCCTACAGTGGCAATCACCTCTCCTCCCTTCACTTGAGCTCCTTGACTTTTGGTTAGCGAGCCATTGTGTTTATACACCGAAATTAAATTGTTGTGATGCTTAATGATAATTACATTTCCGGTTTGCGAGGACCATTCTGCAAAAATAACCGTTCCGTCGGCGATGGCTTTTACCGGTCCGTCTAAAGGTGCCAAAACATCTACGGCATAATGTTTTATCTGAGGATTAAATACTTCTGTAATACTTCCTTTCACCGGTGCAAAAAACGAATACTGCGGATCAGCCATAGTTATCAACGGATTGTATGTGTCCTCTTTTGCAACACGTTCGCGCAACAACGAATCTGTGCGTGAAATTCTGTCTAGTACCTGCGTATCGACTTTAGCAGCTTCGATAATCGAATCTTTGTTAAATTCTTCTACTTTAATGTCTCCTATCAATAATCGGCGAATGGATTCCAAATAAAGTTGATTGGCTTCCAAAGACTTTTTTAACGAATCTGTTTGATACGCCAACTGTGTAGCTTCTCGTTTAATTTTTGAAGATGAATAGCCGGGAATATACTCACGAAGAGGTGTGAAAGCGATAATCAATGTGGTGGATATAATCAGTAATAACGCGCCTAAAGTAGTTATTACAAAAACATTTAATCTGTTTAATTTAAAGGAGATGCGCTCTTCAAATGTTTCTTCATTAAGTATTATCAGTCTATACTTATTCAGTAATTTCTTCTTAATGCGTCTGGAACGTTTTTCTTTTGTATTCATGTTTATAGCAGACATTCCACAAATATAATCTAATCTGTTACTGTAGGTGTAAAGTTAGCGATAAAACGTAATTTTTATTCAAATCTTATTATCTTTGCAATTCAAAAACATTTTAGTATGAATGCATTATTTTTTTCCTTAGCTGCTATAGGGCCATGGCAAATTGTCCTGATTGTGCTCATTGTATTGTTGTTGTTTGGCGGAAAAAAGATTCCGGAGTTGATGCGCGGCTTAGGCAGTGGATTGAAGGAGTTTAAAGATGCCTCAAAAGACGATACGAAAGAACCTACTCAAAACGACAAAAACATAAAAGAATAACATTGATTTATAACCTTTAAAAATTAAAAAGTTCCTCAATGTCATTAGGCTTGAGGATTTTTTTTGCTTATTCAATTTTTGTAGTCAACAATATCGATTCTAATTCAAATTGGATGTTGCGTTTTCTGACTGCCGGCGCATACGTCCATCCTTCCAAGATGACCCAGCGGTTGTTTTTTTCGTCTTTTACAGCATAATTTATAAAAGGTCCCGCCATATACGCGTTGGTTACTTCCCAAGTTCCACGCGTTTCGTATGCTTGTTTTCCGTCAATGGTTGTATTGAACAAAAATGGTGAATACGCTTTTTCGGTAATGAATAAATCGTCGTCTTCCACGGGTAATAGTTTGCTTCCGATAGAATCTCTCACATATAAAATATCACTCATTGCCGTGCTGTCACGAATTGCATCCAACGGGACTTGATAAACCATTATATTGGTTGTTCCGTCTTTTAAATCTTTTCGGAACCAGTAAAAAGTATCTTGGTCTATTGCTTGACGATATGCGGAGGAAATTTCAAAACTGACGCCCATTTTATGTTTCATCGAATCTAACTTTCGCGTAGAAACTNNCTTCTTTGGCGTTCTTTGATCTCGGATTTATAAAAACTTTCAATAATTCTGGGAGCGTATTCTGATATCAATTCTGATAATCTTTCAGGCGTCGGTGCTAAAATCATGGCGCCTGTTTGTGGTTTGGCAAATTCATCTGTCAACAATGATACTCTATCTTCTTCTCCGATATCTACATAAAGAAATATGCGATTGTTTCTGACGAATCCTTCAAAAGTTTCCGGAGGCAATTGATTCATAGAATACAAAGGTTCGTCTTGTGGCAATCCGTCTGCCGGAGCGGCAAAATATTCCCGAATGGTTTCGCCGACTTCTCCTCGCCATAATTCATTTGGAGTGACAACCTGAAGTGAATTGATATTGCCTACCGAATTGGGCAAAAAAGCCTTCCCTTCTTTCTTATTTTGATTACAAGAAGTAAAAGCCACCAAAATAGAAATGAAGAAAATATAAAATGGTTTCATTTTAAACAGATTTAACGGAACTAACTTTGAGGTATTTTTAGTTTGGTTCCCGGTTTCAAATTAGTACCGCTAATACCGTTCCATTTTTGTAATTTTTCGATAGAAACTCCCGGAAACTTTCTTGAAATACTCCATAAAGTGTCTCCGGCTTTCACTGTGTAGATTTTTTCTTCCCCGGAAGTATTCACATGGGTTGATTGTGCAGTAGATTGTGCTGTTGTATTAGCCACTTGCGTAATATCTGCACGCGGATAAATTGTCAGATACTGACCTGCGCGTATATTGTTGCTTTTTAGTCCGTTCCAGCGTTTAATCTGAGAAACTCCCACGCGGTATTTTTGTGCAATCTTCCCTAAATAATCTCCATTTTTAACGCGATAGCGAATTCGTTCGGGTTGCTCGTAATATTTAGGCAATGTTTCCTTTTCCAATTCTTTTTGCGCATATTCATAAATTGTTTTTTCATTGGTAACAAATTTCCCAATCGACATAACAGGCAAGCGCAGTACGTAATCCCGACCTTCAATCACCGGAATAATTCCTAATTTATAGGCAGGATTTAAAAACTCCAATTCTTTCATATCAAGATTGGTCAATTTTGAGACTTGTTCCAAAGTAATTTGATTCTTAACGCGAATCGTGTCGGTTGCCATATACGGAATGTGTGAGGAAGCAATATTTTTAAATCCGTGTTCTTCGGCAAATTCAAAAATGTACATCGTTGCTAAAAATGCGGGAACATACCCGGCAGTTTCACGTGGAAGAAAATTCCTAAGTTGCCAATAATCTGTCTTTCCTCCGGAGCGACGAATCGCTTTTGAAACATTTCCGGGACCGGAATTGTAAGCAGCCAATGCCAAATCCCAATCATTAAAGCTGTTGTTCAAGCTTTTCAAATACTTACTTGCGGCTTCAGTTGATTTTAACGGATCGGAACGCTCATCTACATAGGAACTCACATTTAAATCGAACATTTTTCCGGTAGTAAACATAAATTGCCACAATCCGGTTGCTCCTACACGCGATTTTGCTCTCGGATTTAATGCAGACTCAACAATGGCAAGATATTTTAACTCCAACGGAAGATCATGTTTGTCCAAAATTTCTTCGAACATCGGAAAATAATAACGACTCAAACTCATCTGTCGTTCCAAAATGGTGCGTCTGTTTTTTAAATAATGCTTAATGATATTTTCAAGCGAAGGATTGTATTCTACGCGGAAAGGAGTACGTTTATTGAGTTCTTCCAGTCTTTCTTTTAATAACTCCGTAGTAAGCTCCGGATAATTTATCTCGGATTCTTCCAAACTTTCATCGAGAATCGTGGTGTACATTTCTTCAAAAAGTGAGGAGCTATAAATTTCTTCCAGCCACAAACTGTCTTTTATTCTGGCAGTCGACAAGTCTTCTATTTTATATTTCAGACTGTCGATGGAAAATTCATAAACCGTTTCTGCAACTTCTATAATGGAATCTTTAGAAACCGTGTCAAGCATCAATTGTTCATCTTGTGCAAAAGATTTATTGCCACTCAGAAAAAGAATGGCAATAGAAAATGAAAAAACCAACTTGTTTATATGACAAAATCGTATCAAATCTTTAATGCGTTTTAAGGGAATTAGATAAAAGTATAACAAGATTTTACAAGAATTATTACGTTCTATAATTCTTATAAAACCACGAAAATATATAATTTTCTTATTTCCTTTAAGTTAGGAGGCTGTTTTAACACATCTAAGCAAGTGCCGCGATGCCCGGAAGTGTTTTTCCTTCTAACATTTCCAACATGGCGCCTCCCCCGGTGGAAACGTAACTTACTTTTTCGGCAAGTCCGAATTGCTTCACCGCTGCCACAGAATCGCCGCCACCGACCAATGAAAACGCACCATTATCAGTAGCTTTGGCAACCGCTTTTCCTAACGATTTCGTACCGTTTGAAAACTTTTCCATTTCAAAAACACCGACAGGACCGTTCCAGAGAATTGTTTTGGAATTGCCAATTACCTGTTCAAAAAGTTCATTGGTTTTAGGACCGACATCCAATCCCATCCAACCGGAATCTATAGAATCTATATTTTGAATAGCGGTCTGTGCATCATCAGAAAATTTATCGGCAACAATTGAATCAATCGGAAGATGCACTTTGACATTTTTTTCTTCTGCCATTTTTAAAATTTGCAATGCCAATTCCTGTTTGTCGTCTTCAACGAGAGAATCCCCTATTTTTCCGCCTTGTGCTTTGATAAAAGTAAACGCCATCCCGCCTCCGATAATCAAATGATCGATTTTATCCAAAATATTTTCGATGATGGTAATCTTAGAAGAAACCTTTGCACCACCAATAATTGCCGTTACCGGTTTGACATTGTCTTCCAGCACTTTTTTCACATGTTCAACTTCTGAAGCCAGTAAATAGCCTGCAAATTTAGCATTCGGAAAAAAATCCGCGATAATTGCTGTGGAAGCATGTGCGCGATGCGCAGTCCCGAAAGCATCATTCACATAACAATCGCCAAGTTGCGCTAATGCTTTGGCAAAATCAGAATCTCCTGCCGTTTCTTCCTTATGAAAACGCAAATTTTCTAACAATAAAATACGTCCCGGTTTTAAATTTCTAACTTTTTCTTCGGCTTCAGTCCCTACACAATCTGATGAAAATTCAACTTCTTGCTCAAATACTACAGAAAGGAAAGGCACGAGATGTTTTAATGAAAAATCATCTTCTTTCACTTTTGGTCTTCCTAAATGGGACATTAAAATACAACTTCCTCCGTCATTTAGAATCTTATCGATAGTTGGTTTTGCTGCACGAATTCTGGTATCGTCCAAGATGTTGTAAGAAGCATCCAATGGCACATTAAAATCTACACGAATAAGTGCTTTTTTGTTTTTGAAATTTAAATCGTCTATGGTTTTCATAAGGTTTTACACTATTAATTAGTTTGAATGCACAAATATAAAATATTGCATGACACGGAGGTAAAAAAGAAAATCTGTCAAACGAAATGTATAAATTTGCCGTATGAATTTTTCAGAAGTAATCGGACAACAGCATATAAAATCACATTTAATAAAAGGGGTAGAAACGGGTCGTATTCCGCATGCACAAATTTTTTCGGGGGCTGTCGGTTTTGGGCTGCTTCCTACTGCCATTGCTTATGCAGGTGCGCTTTTATGCAAACATTTGCCGGAAAACCAAAAGAAGGATTGTCTTTCTAAAGTAAAAAAACTGGAACATCCCGATTTGCATTTCATTTACCCCGTAAACACCACTGAAAAAATAAAGAAAAATGCTGTTTCAACTGATTTTATAGAAGAATGGCGTGAATTTGTAAAAACAAATCCTTACGGAACCTTATTTCAATGGCTTCAATCCTTAGGAATTGAAAACAAACAAGGAAACATCAGCGCTGCGGAAGCTGAAATAATGACCAAAAAACTTTCGTTAAAATCGTATTCGGGAGGTTATAAAGTCATGATCATTTGGATGGCAGAAACGTTAAATACGGCTTGTGCCAACAAAATTCTAAAACTTATTGAGGAGCCTTCAGAACGGACCGTAATCATACTGCTTACCGAACGAGAAGAAAGAATCTTGACGACCATTCGCTCGCGTTGTCAGGCCATTTCCTTTCCGCGACTTTCTGAAAATGACATTTCTGAAAAACTGATTGAAGATTATAATTTAAGAGCTTCGGATGCACATAGAATCGCTACGCAATCCTATGGGGATTTTAACCGTGCAATTCATTTAGCTTCAAATTCAGAAGAAGATGCGATGTTTGAAAATTGGTTTATTTCATGGATGCGAATTGCTTTCATGGCGAGAAAGGATCGGGAAGCCATTAATAAATTAATCGATTGGAGTGAAGAAATTGCCGACCAAGGAACGGAAATCCAGAAGCGATTTTTGTTTTTCTGTACCGAAATATTTCGCCAAGCTTTGTTGAAAAATTATACTGTAGATAATTTGGTTTATTTTAAAGCGATGGACAAAAGTTTTAAAATTGAAAATTTCGCTCCATATATTCATCACAATAATATTTTAAAGCTGTACGAACAATTTGAAGAATCCTATTACCACATCAGCAGGAATGCCAATGCTAAAATTCTGTTTGTAGATTTATCGATAAAAATGGTTCATTTGTTACTTCAGAAAAACGAATAAGTTTTATTTATTATCATCCGTTTCGGAATTTATTTTTCTTATTAAAAATAACTCATTTAAATACGTTTATTTCGCAGATTAGAGAAGCGACAATATCGAAATATGTTCTTCTACCATAAGCTCTTATAACGGCTTATTTTGAGTATTTTTAAAAACATACGTTAAAGAAGACCAAGAACCGGTTTTTCTGGCTTTAAGGTTAGACAAAAATCCGACATAAATCGCTTTTAGTGAAAATGATTTTCCGGACTTATATTTCTCCGATAACAAACTCACATAAAACGAATCAAATGGCATGCCCTTAATTTCCATAAGCGTTAACTTATTTTCAAAAATCTTTTGAATAGATTCTTGTGAAAAATGCCACAGGTGTCGCGGCACATCATATCCTGCCCAATATTCTTTATAATATAAAGCATCATAACATTTATAATTCGGAACTGCTATAATTAAAATTCCATCCTCTGTTAAAAAATTTTTAAGCAATTGAATTGTTTCGTTCAGATTTGGGATATGTTCCAATACATGCCACATCGTAATGACATCAAATTTTGAGTTTTTCAATTTATCCAAAGACTCAACTACATCTAATTTTTTTTGCATTGCCAAATCCCGGGCATCAGGATTGGGTTCTACTCCTGAAGTTCTAAATCCGGCTTTTTTGGCAACGGCCAAAAACGATCCCGTTCCTGCTCCGACATCCAATAAATTTCCTGTTTCTTTATATTTTTTTAAATGTTTGATTTTTCGTTGAAGCGAAATCTTTTTCACCACATTATACAAAACAGACATTAAATTTCGGGACTTGTCTTTATGAGACAAATAATCCTCACTTTGATAATATTTTCCTAATGCTGAAGGTTGCGGTGTGGGAAAAGTTTTTAATAAGCCCAGATTTTCATCCAACATCAAGTCAAAAACCTCCCCACTGACCAAATAATCTTTGGTAGATATGTGTTTTTTAGAGAAATTCATTTTTAAATGTTTCACGTGGAACAGTTTCATTAACGTCCCATATAAACAAGAAGCACCGAAACATCATTCGGTGTAATTCCGCTAATTCTTGAAGCTTGAGAAATCGTTCTAGGTTTAATTTTCAAAAGTTTTTCACGTGCCTCCGCAGAAAGCGATTTGATTTTGGTGTAATCAAACGATTCGGGAATTTTTATTCCTTCCAAGCGATTCAGTTTGTCGGCATTGTTTTTTTCCTTTTCTATATATCCTGAATATTTCACTTGAATTTCAGCTTGCTGAATAACCTCTTCATCCAAATTATTTTCTTGAATATATTTTTCAACGTCTTCTAATAAACGCATATCCGCCATGGTAATTTCCGGTCTGGAGAAAAATTTAAACATCTTATCACTTTGTTTGACCAATGCAGAATTTTTCTTCTCAAAAAGCGAATTTATAATTTCAGGACTTACACTTGTGTCTTTAAAAAATTGAACGAAAGCTTTAGAATCTTTTTCCTTTATTTCCATTTTTCGCATACGTTCTTCAGTAGCCAATCCGATTTCATACGCTTTAGGAGTAAGTCTAAAATCAGCATTATCTTGACGCAATAAGGTACGATATTCTGCGCGTGAAGTAAACATGCGATAAGGTTCTTCTGTTCCTTTTGTAATCAAATCGTCTATCAAGACTCCAATGTATGCTTCATCACGATTTAGTATAAAAGGCGGTTTCTCATGAATTAAAAGATGTGCATTAATTCCGGCAATTAAACCTTGGGAAGCCGCTTCTTCATATCCGGTAGTTCCATTAATCTGACCGGCAAAAAACAACCCTTCAACCAACTTTGTTTCTAAGGTATGTTTTAATTGTGTGGGCGGAAAATAATCGTATTCGATAGCATAACCGGGTCTGAAAAATTTTACATTTTCAAAGCCTGGAACCTTTTTTAACGCTTTAAATTGAACATCTTCGGGCAGTGAAGTTGAAAATCCGTTGACGTAATATTCCACAGTATTCCATCCTTCAGGTTCTGCAAATATTTGATGACGGTCTTTGTCTGCAAAACGGTTAATTTTATCCTCAATCGACGGGCAATAGCGCGGCCCTATACTTTTAATAGCACCATTAAACATGGGAGAACGGCCAAAACCTTCACGCAATAAGTCATGAACCTCAGGGTTGGTATAACTCATATGACATGAGCGTTGGTTTGTTACAGGCTTGGTTACGTCCAGATAAGAAAATTTTTGAGGATTTTCATCACCGGGTTGTTCAACCATTTTAGAAAAATCCAAAGATCTGCCATCTACACGCGGTGGTGTTCCGGTCTTCATTCTACCCGATTCGAAACCTATGGAAACCAAATCTTCTGTAATTCCTGTTGCAGCACGCTCGCCTGCTCTACCTCCACCATATTGTTTTTCACCAATGTGAATCAAGCCATTTAAAAATGTTCCATTGGTCAAAATCACTGTTTTTGAATAAATTTCAAAACCCATAGAAGTACGAACCCCAACTATCTTGTCTCCTTTTACCAACAAACCGGAAACCATATCTTGATAAAAATCTAAATTTTTTGTTTGCTCCAACATTAATCGCCAAGCTTCGGAAAAACGCATTCGGTCACTTTGAACGCGCGGACTCCACATCGCAGGACCTTTGGACATATTCAACATTTTAAACTGAATGGCAGTTTTATCAGAAACAATTCCACTATATCCGCCGAGCGCATCAATTTCACGCACAATTTGTCCTTTCGCTATTCCGCCCATAGCCGGGTTACAGCTCATTTGTGCAATATTTTGTAAGTTCATGGTAATCAACAGCGTTGTGGAACCTAAATTAGCTGCCGCAGCGGCTGCTTCGGATCCGGCATGTCCACCTCCTACTACAATGACATCATAATTATCTAAAAACATAGTGTTGATTTTTTAAAATAATGTTCCACGTGGAACACATGTGTTTTTATTAAAAAAGGGGTGCAAAAATAAACAAATCCATTTGGTGTAGCAAGTCTTTCTATATCAATCTTGAAAGTGCTAAATCTTCTTCCTTTCTCATAATTTGTTGTTCTGATTCAGTGCTATCTTTATATCCGCAAAAATGTAAAATTCCATGAATCATCACACGATGCAATTCTTCTTCAAATGGTACACCAAAAGCAATTGCATTTTCTTGAACACGATCAATAGAAATATAAATTTCACCGGAAATCAACTTCCCCATTGTGTAGTCAAAACTTATAATATCTGTATACGTATCGTGATTTAAAAATTCCTGATTAATCTTTAGCAGTTCTTCATCGGAACAAAAAACATACAAGATATCGCCTTCTTTATAACCGCGTTTTGAAATTTCAGAAGAAATCCAATCTTTTAAATTGGTTTCATTATTAAGCGAAAAGTCTATATTATATTGAATATCAATCATTTAATTGATTAAAATAAGAATTCACCCGATATCTGTATTGTGGTCTAAGCGGAAGCGCTTCTCTGTTTAATATTTCAGTTGTATTAAAATACTGTCTGATCTGTTCTTCTGTTAAACGCAACGTATTCTCGTATTCATTATAATTAGTTTCGCCAATGCGTTCTTCTTCTTGTCCTTGTTGGAAGTAAGCTTCATCAAGTTTAAGAAGTTGATACTGCAATTTTCTCATATCTTGCAATACATTCCTATCAAAACCTCGTTCCAGTAGCTTATTCTCTACGCCTTCCATTTCATTTAATAGCTGTTGTGCATTTCCGGGCATTCCGGCTTCACGTAATTTGTTCTCAAGCTCCAACCGCAACTTTTGTTGTTGTTTGTATATTTCATACAGTTCTTCACTCCAATTTTCATTTAAATCCGATTCGTTACCCCCATTCCCTTGCCCGTTTTGATTGCCTTCAGAACCGAATCCTTCACCGGACTCAGAACCTTCTCCTTGGGAACCCTTGCCTTCACCTTGTTCGTTTCCTTCGCCTTGTTCGCCTTTTTCAATACCTTGTTCCATTTGATTTGACAAACTTTCCTGTTGTTGAATGATATCGGGCAATTGAAATCCACGTCCGCCGCCTTCTCCTTCACCGGAACTTGGAGTGCCTTCACCACTTCCGGTGCCCATCTGCATCTGCATTTGCATATTCCTTAAAATATCGTCCAAAAGTACAGCCAAATCGTTTGCACCTTTAATCACGTACTGCTGGCTGGACAAACCTTGTGCCATTTGATTTTCTGCCAAACGTTCAAGTGATTTGTCGATATTGTAATGTGTTTCAGTCAAAATTTCATTAATGGCATCGCCAATCATCGGTTGACGAAGTGAGAGCGCAAACAAACTGTCATCGATATGTTCAAAGTTTTGTTTTAAATCATTTTGTAAAACAAGTTTCTGACCAAACACAGGATTTCCAAATCTTAAGTCTCTAAAAACGCCCAATAAATCTTCTTGCTCAAAGGAAAAAACAATCAAGTTTGAGAGAATTTGTCTTAACATTTTAGCATCTTCCTCTAAAGTTTCAGCAGATCCGCTTTGCATTTGTTTCTGCATTTTCTGAGCCATATTTTTCATCATTTGTCCGGCTTTTTGCTGATTTTTTCCGGCATCCTGAGGTTGTCCTTGTTCTAACTTCTCTTTGGCTTCATTTTGTTCCTTGCTGATGTTCTCCAGACTTTCTTCATCTTTGGGAATGTCAAAAGGCTTTTGTAATGCTTCGTTGTCTTTATGAAGCTGGTCCATCTCTTCCTTCAATTTGTCAAAACGTTCGTTTAATTCGTCTTGCGCTTCTTTGGATTTGTCGGTAAATTCATCTTCCGCAAGTTTTTCTTGCTTTTCGCCCAATTCTTCCAATTCACGAACTAATTTTTCAGCTTTCTTTTCAACGTAATAACGTTTGGTTAATTCTACAAGTTGTTCCAAATTTCGTTCTTGATTTCGCTTTTCGTTAGCCAATTTTTCCAAACGATCCGATAATTCTTCTTTATCAATTTTTTCTTGTAGTCGTTGCAATTCTTCTAACAGTTTTTCGCTTTTTTCCAATCGCTTCTCATTTTCATCCAAGCGCTTCTCAAGACTTTGTTTTTGAAAATCATTTTCATTTTCCGGTTGAAATTCTTCCAAATCCTTTTTCAACTTTTCAGAAAATTCTTTCATCATTTTTTCTTGCTGTTTCTGACGTTTTAAAAAGTTTTCCAGTTTTTTTCTATCGTTGTAACTCAATTCGGATTTCTCCTTTTGCAGTCTGGAAAGCTCATCCAAAATTTCTTTGTCTTTTTGCATCTCCTGTAAAGACTGATCGAGTCCGCGAATGGATTCTTGTTGATTTTCAAGTTGCTTTGCCTCGATTTCATCAGCATCCATTTTTCTAAAGTGGAAATTCTGTGATTTGGTTGACTTGAAATTATTAATCGCATCATTATCAAAAACTTCAAAATAATATTCGTAACTCATTCTTGGTTCCAATTCAATATCACCGGGAAATTGAAAAGCAAACTGATCAAAGTTTGAGGTTCCGACAGGAATATTTTTTCTTTTTACTTGAGATTCGTTCCCTACCGGATAATATACCAATTGAAGCTTAGACAATCCATAATCATCAGAAACTTGACCTAAAAATAAAATGCGCTCCATCGAAGTGGAATCTATTTTCGAATCAACTTTTATTTCAGGATATTGATCTCTAATCACATTTAACGAAAATGACAAACGCTCGTAGTCTTTTAAATTCTCATTGGACGAACTGATTGAATAATCAAAATTTCTAAAAATTTGTTTGTCGATGCGATAGTTGTCACCTGTTCCTTGAAAATTCAAAACAGAATCTTTTGTTTGCAGCAAAACTTCCTTGGTATTTTTGGTTGCAACAACCCATTCCACTTTTGTTCCTTCGGGAATGGTTGCGTTTCCGCCACTTTTGATTGTTTCGTTTTGCTTTTTAGTATGCGGCGGATAGGTAAGATTCATCGAAAAATCTAAAACAGCAGGAACGGCCAAAACTTCCAACTCGTAATATTTAGAACGAACTTTATCCCCGTGAAAACTAAACTCAATGGACTGCGCAGGTTGTTGAAAAGTATAGGAAAAAGATCCGAGATTTTCAGATTGCATTAAATGAAATTGTCCACCGTGTTCTATCATTACAGTTTCCGGAACAATATTTCCATCTGTCTTTACTTGAACCGTAAAAGACTTATTTTCAAGAGTTTGAAGTTTGTCGTTTTCAATAACAAAAGAAAAAGGCGCCGGAGGTTCATAAGCTATATCATAATTCACGACGCGCTGATAACTTCCGCTAAAAATGTTCTCTTCAGATGAAATATTAAAAATCACATATAGAATGACAGGAATGGCAAGGTATTTTAAATACTTCCTGTTCTTTTTAAAATCAATTGCCTTTTGGAAAGGAATCGGAGAAAGTTCATTGGATTTTTGTTCAATACTCGCAAGAAGCAGTTCATTTTGTTCTTTGCTCCTTTCCAATTGAAGCACATTCAGTAGTTTATCAGCTACTTCAGGAAAATGAGTTCCAATGATAACTGATGAAGTTTCATAATCAATGCCTTTTCTAAATTTAAATAATTTGGTTAGCGGATAAATTATAAATCTGATGAAAAGGAAAACTTCAACGGTGATGAATGCCCAAAACAACCATTTTCTTCCGGACGGACTCAACCATAAGAAATGTTCGATAAGCAACGTAAATAGGAAATAAAGCAGACCGATAGCCAGAAAAAGTATGCTACCACGAATAAGTTCATTGGTATAATACTTCCTGATAAATCCTTCTAATTTTTCCTTAATTACATCAATTGCTTTCATTCACTTACGTCTTCTTCTAAGTCTCCAAATTTATTTAAATTATATGCGATAACGAAATTTATATGAATTCCGTATTCGCTGCAAATAGTCAGCCAAAAATCATAGGGTTATGAATCTTGATAAATCTAAGTTTAATATCCGATATTCAAGTTGTAACTTTGTCGGCATTCTGAATTATTTATACTATGACTAATCGCGTACGTGTTCGTTTTGCTCCAAGTCCCACCGGTCCCTTACATATTGGTGGAGTGAGAACGGCTTTATTTAATTATTTATTTGCAAAAAAACACCAAGGAGATTTTTTGTTAAGAATTGAAGATACCGATCAAAATCGGTTTGTGCCCGGTGCTGAAGAATATATAATTGAATCATTGGAATGGTTGGGAATTTCCTATGATGAAGGTCCCGGAAAAGAAAAAGAAGCAGGTCCTTATCGTCAGAGTGAGCGAAAAAATAGGTATCGTGCATACGCAGAAAAACTCATCCAGTCGGGAGCGGCTTATTACGCATTTGACAGTCAGGAAACCTTGGACCAATTACGAAAAGAAAAGGAAAGCCAAGGCGAAACCTTCAGCTACAATTGGGAAAACAGAAACCGGCTTTCAAATTCACTGGTTTTGTCTGAACAGGAAGTTCAAAAAAAATTAGATTTAGGCGCTCCGTTTGTAATTCGTTTTAAATCTCCCGAAAACGAACAATTAATTTTGAATGACCTTATTCGAGGAGAAATTAAAGTGGATTCCGCAATTTTAGATGATAAAATCCTCTTCAAAAGCGATGGAATGCCCACATATCATTTGGCAAACATTGTCGATGATCATTTGATGAAAATTTCTCACGTAATTCGCGGTGAAGAATGGTTGCCCTCGCTCCCGCTTCATTATTTGTTATATCGAGCTTTTGGATGGGAAGCCCCGAAATTTGCACATCTCCCGCTGATTTTAAAACCGAGCGGTCACGGAAAACTGAGTAAAAGAGACGGTGACAAACTCGGATTTCCCGTATTTCCGTTAGAATGGAAATCAGAAAGTGGCGAAATTTCATCCGGTTATCGAGAAAACGGTTATTTGCCGGAAGCAGTAATTAATATGTTGGCGTTTTTGGGATGGAATCCCGGAACCGAGCAGGAATTGTTTTCATTGGAAGAACTCATAGAAAATTTTGACCTCAGAAAAGTGAATAAATCCGGAGCAAAATTTGATCCTGACAAGACAAAATGGTTTCAAAATCAATATTTTCAGAAATTATCAACAGATGAAATTACCATTCATTTCAAAGAATATCTTGAAAAAGAAAAAATCGATTACACCGTAGATGTCCATAAAATCGTAATCTTATTAAAAGAACGCGCAACTTTTATTTCCGATTTATGGGAACAAGGAAGTTTTTTCTTCCAAACGCCAAGCGCATACGATCAAAAAGCAATAGACAAAACGGTAAAACCTGAAACTGCAGCTTATTTGACACGTGTGAAAGAATTAATTGCTTCGGTTAATGAATTTAGTTCAGAAAATCTTTCAGCTGTTATCAAAGGTTGGATTAGTGAAGAAAAAATCGGTTTCGGAAAAGTCATGATGCCGTTGCGATTGGCACTTGTTGGCGAAATGAAAGGACCTGATGTTATGGATATTTTATCCGTTTTGGGAAAAAAAGAAAGCTTAAAACGCATTGAAAATCTTATTGATAAGATAAAGTAAATTTTCACCAAAAGCTAAAAGTGGAATTGAATATCTGTATTTTTATCTCGATTTAATATTGTATATTCACGAAATCTTAAATTTAAAAGCGATAAATTATGAGCTTTATCCTATACCCGTTACTAATTTTTGGTCTGTTCATTTTACTTTCAGGCTTATTTACCGTAAAACAACAAACAGCCGCTATTATCGAACGCTTTGGAAAATTTCAAAGCATTCGCAATTCGGGTCTGCAATTGAAAATCCCTTTGATAGACAGGATTGCCGGTCGCATCAACCTCCGCATTCAGCAATTGGATGTTATTGTAGAAACCAAAACCAAAGATGATGTTTTTGTAAGATTAAAAATTTCTGTTCAGTTTCAAGTACTTTCTTTAAAAGTTTATGATGCATTTTACAAGCTTCAAAATCCGCACGATCAAATTACTTCGTATGTATTCGACGTGGTACGTGCAGAAGTTCCCAAAATGAAATTAGACGATGTTTTTGAACGAAAAGATGACATCGCAATTGCGGTTAAATCCGAACTAAACGAAGCGATGAGCGAATATGGATACGATATTATTAAAACCTTGGTTACCGATATCGATCCGGACATCCAAGTAAAAGCTGCGATGAACCGTATTAATGCTTCCGAAAGAGAAAAAGTTGCCGCAGAATATGAAGCAGAAGCCGAACGTATCAAAATAGTTGCCAAAGCACGTGCAGAAGCAGAAAGTAAACGGTTGCAAGGTCAAGGAATCGCCGATCAACGTCGTGAGATTGCGCGTGGATTGGAAGAGAGTGTGGAAGTTTTAAACAACGTCGGGATTAATTCACAAGAAGCATCTGCGCTTATTGTGGTAACGCAACATTATGACACCCTTCAAGCGATTGGCGCCGATACAAATTCGAATCTTATTCTGCTTCCCAATGCTCCCGAAGCAGGAAGCAATATGCTAAACAATATGATTGCGTCATTTGTTGCCAGTAACCAAATTGGGGAAGAGATGAAAAAACAAAATGAAAAGAAATTAAAAGATAATCCCACGGCTACACCTAAAATTAGACCTCAAGAATCCTCAGAAACAAGGTATGATGAGGACGAGGAAGATGCTCCAATATAAAATTCAACTTATTAAACAAACTTTTTTTCAATTTGAACTGAATACAATAAACGTTAAGTGTTATTAATGTAATTCAAATCATTTCTGTCTATTAAAAAATATTTTTCAGACGGTCAAGAATTTCCGGTCTCAAAAATGTTACAATCGATTCTTTCCACATTTCACCGGCTATAATTTTGTAACAATAAAGAAACAAAATGTAACAGGGAATGTAACAAACGAACAGGATTTTTGCGCTAAATATAATAGACAAGAAAATGAAAAAATTATTTGTACTCCTTATGAGCAGTATTGTACTCGTAAGTTGTAATAATTCGCAAAAATCTTCCGAAGATTCAACAGAAACAAAAGCGGTTTCAACGCAATCTGTCAGAATCAAAGGGTCTGAAACGGTGCTTCCAATCTCAGAAAAAGCAGTTCAGGTTTATTTAAAAGACCACGAGGGCGCTAACCTTATGGTCACCGGAGGAGGAAGTGGTGTGGGAATTTCATCTTTATTGAACAAGAGCACAGACATTGCACAAACTTCAAGAAAAATCAAGTTTTCAGAAAAACAAAAAATTGAAGCAGACGGGCGAAATCTCAAGGAAGTTATCATTGCCTATGATGCATTAGCGGTCATCGTCCATCCGGAAAACAAGGTTAACAACCTTACTCGCGAACAATTGGAAGATATTTTTACCGGTAAAATAAAAAACTGGAGTGAATTGGGCGGAGATGATCTTGAAATATTGCCTTATTCCAGAGAAACATCTTCCGGAACTTATGAGTTTTTTAAAGACAATGTCATGTCCGGGAAAAACTACGCATCCGGAATAATGAGTATGCCTGCAAACGGTTCTATTATTCAATCTGTTGGACAAACAAAAGGTGCGATTTCATACGTTGGTGTGGCATACATTAACCAATCGGTTCAGCCGGTTTCTGTTTCCTTTGACCAAGGAGAAACTTTTGTTGCTCCCACTGCTGAAAACGTAAAAAACGAAAGTTATCCAATTGTAAGACCCCTGTATTATTACTATTTAGTAACACCGGAACAACCCGAGAAAGAATTTATGGATTTTATCCTATCCGATGAAGGTCAAAAAATTGTGGAAGAAGTCGGTTATATCAGTATTCGATAATCGATTGGATTTTATAAAATCGTAATGCACAAACAAAAAATACACCGACGCATTTTAGATAAAATCACGGAAAAATTATTAACCCTTAGCGGTGCGCTTACAAGTATCATCATTGTATTTATCAGTGTTTTTCTTTTTACTGAAGGAATTGGGCTATTTAATACTCCTGACATCGAAGAAGGTTATGCATTATATGTCAACAGTGAAAATCGTATCGATAACCTGAGTCCGGAAGAAACCAAACAAATTTTCGATGCTGAAGTTACTTCCTGGAAAGCTTTTGGAGGGGAAGATGTGGCTATCAACGTATTTAGATTGGATGCTATTTTTAATTTTTATTCCGAAAATGAGTTGGGAGAAAATTACGAGCTTCTTCCGGAAAAATTAGGAGAAGTCATCAGTCGAGAAAAAGGAATCATTGCTTTTCTTCCAAACGAATATGCACCGCAAGGATTGCAAGTCAGAAAATTAGAAACAGCTACAGTAACTCTTGAAGATTATTTTTTAGGAACCGATTGGATTCCTACCGCTACACCCGCTCCGTTGTTTGGGGTTTTGCCATTGGTTTTGGGAACTTTATTGGTAAGTTTTGGTGCCATGATTATTGCGTTACCGTTAGGATTGGGTGTAGCTATTTATCTTTCGGAGCTCGCCGGAAACAGAGAACGTAAACTTATGAAACCCCTCGTTGAGTTGCTCGCTGGAATTCCTTCGGTAGTATATGGTTTTTTTGGTTTGGTTATCGTTGCTCCTTTGGTTCAAAAAGCATTTAATCTTCCCGTAGGCGAAACCGCTCTTACAGGAAGTATCATTTTAGCGATTATGGCATTGCCCACCATAATTTCTGTTGCGGAAGATGCCATGAGAAATACCCCATTGGGAATGCGTGAAGCCAGTTTGGCATTGGGTGCTACAAAATGGCAAACTATTTATAAAGTGGTGATTCCCTATGCCAAATCCGGAATTTCTGCTGCCATCGTTTTAGGAATCGGACGTGCCATCGGAGAAACGATGGCTGTTTTAATGGTTACCGGAAATGCTGCAGTAATGCCTACTTCATTTTTTGAATCTGTCCGAACCATACCGGCAACAATTGCAGCGGAACTAGGCGAAGCTCCGGCAGGGGGTGCGCATTATCAGGCATTGTTTTTACTGGGCGCAATTTTGTTTGTATTTACATTGATAATTTCAGTTTCGGCAGAACTTATCTCAAAGAAAAGACATTCGTAAATGAATAAGAAAGTAAGTCAAAATATCGCATTTTTTATCTTTAAGTTCTTCGGAGTGTTGGTTATCGGAATCCTGTTCAGTATAATTGGTTTCATCGGATACAACGGAATTCAAGTAATCAGTTGGGAGTTTTTAACCGAATTTCCTAAAGAAGGCATGACTTCGGGAGGAATATTTCCTGCAATCGTAGGAACATTTTATTTGGTTGTAGGAAGTCTCATCTTTGCATTTCCGCTTGGAGTGATGTCTGCTATTTATACCACCGAATACGCCGGAAAAGGATGGATTGTAAGAATCATCAGGATTATGACTAACAATCTTGCCAGCATTCCATCTATCGTTTTCGGATTGTTTGGGATGGCATTGTTTGTTAACAAATTAAATTTCGGAGATTCCATTTTGGCGGGTTCCTTAACCCTTGGTTTGTTAGTTTTACCATTAATTATCAGAACCTCTGAAGAAGCATTGTTAGCAGTTCCGCAAAGTTATCGAGAAGGAAGTTTGGCATTGGGCGCAACCAAATTGCAAACAATCAGACGCATTGTTTTGCCTGCGGCTTTTGGGAATATCATCACCGGATTAATATTATCAATCGGAAGGGTATCGGGTGAAACTGCTCCCATTTTATTCACCGTTGCAGCCTACTTTTTACCAAAATTACCATCAGGAATATTTGATCAAGCTATGGCACTGCCCTATCATTTATATGTGTTGGCAACAAGCGGAACGGATCTTGAAGCTTCCCGACCCATGGCGTATGGAACCGCATTAGTACTTATACTGATTGTATTAATTATGAATTTAATCGCTTCATTTTTTAGAAAAAAATTATAAATAACAACTCATGATTGAAGCTAAAAATATTGACTTTTATTACGGCAATTTTCAGGCATTGAAAAATATCAGCATGAAAATTGAACCAAAAACCGTTACCGCATTTATCGGTCCTTCCGGTTGTGGAAAATCTACATTCTTGCGAATTTTTAACCGCATGAACGATTTAATCAAGGATACGCAAATGGAAGGTGAATGCTTGATAAACGGACAAAATATTTACGACAAATCAATAAATATCGACAATTTGAGAAAAGATGTGGGAATGGTTTTTCAAAAACCAAATCCGTTTCCAAAATCCATTTTCGAAAATGTTGCTTACGGGCTGCGCGTAAATAATATGGGAGATAAAAGCTTTATCGGACAACGCGTGGAAGAATCCTTAAAAGATGCCGCTTTGTGGGATGAAGTTAAAGATAAACTAAACAAATCTGCCTACGAACTTTCCGGCGGACAACAACAACGCTTGTGTATCGCCAGAGCGTTGGCTGTAAAACCTTCAATTATACTCATGGATGAACCTGCTTCTGCGCTGGATCCAATTTCAACTTCAAAAATTGAGGAATTAATTCACAATTTAAAAAATCAATATACCATTGTCATTGTTACACACAATATGCAACAAGCAGCGCGAGTGAGTGACAATACCGGATTTTTTATGTTGGGCGAATTAATCGAATACAGCAACACGAAAAAAATGTTTCTAAATCCTGAAAAAGAAACTACGCAGAATTACATTACAGGAAGATTTGGATAATCTTATAACATATTGAATTTAAAGCAAATGAACCATAAAGAAGAAGAATTAAAATTATTAAAAGACGAAATCATTCAGATGTGGAAACTGGTGATTTCGCAGCTTGAAAAAGCAAAAATTGCTTTTTTAACGAATGATGTCGAGCTTGCCCTGGAAATTGCACAAACCGAAAAAAGAGTGAATTCTATGGAGCTTAAAGTAGAGCGAAATTGTGAAAATTACATTGCGCTTTATAACCCTGTTGCCATCGATTTGCGGTTGGTGCTTTCTATTATGAAAATCAGTATCAGCCTTGAAAGAATTGGCGATTATGCCGAAGGAATTGCGCATCATATCATCGACAGAGATTGTAATAACATCGATAATGAACTGATTGAAGAACTGGAAATCGAAAAAATGTTCGGTGTATTGCTTAACATGATTACAAATGCTTTGGTAATTTTTGATTTGGAAGAAACAAAGTCTTCAAGGAAAATCTTGAAAAAAGACAAAGAAGTAAATCGAATCTATAAAATGGCATTTGAACGATTGGAATCGTATGTATTAAAAAATCCAAAGGATGCATTATGCGGATTAAAATTGATTCTTTTAATTCGAAAATTGGAGCGTTTTGGAGATCACTCAGGAAACATCGTGGAAGAAATTGTGTTTTTTCTTGATGCCAAAGTGCTTAAACACAAAGGCAAACTTGAATAATGCTAACGATTTATAATTCAATTAATTATCAAAAGCAATCAATCGCTGAATGGAATTATTCCTAATCGTTTTTGCAAGTGTGTTCTCTGTGATGAACCCCTTGGGAACCGTGCCGATATTTGTCGCGCTGACATAAGAAGACAGTCGAAAAGAAAAAAACAAAACTTCGCTTTTAACTGCAATCAACGCTTTTGTCATCTTATTTTTGTCATTTTTAATCGGAAGATACCTACTGATTTTCTTTGGAATTTCAATCGAATCGCTGCGCATTGCCGGCGGGCTGGTAATAGCTTCTTCAGGTTTTGCATTATTAACGGGCAGTTTTAACAAACACAAGGGAATTGAAAACGCATCGATTAAAAAGGACATCCATACACGTGAGTCAATATCTATCACTCCGTTAGCAATTCCTATGTTAGCAGGCCCCGGAACAATTTCATTGTTGATTTCGCTGCAAAAGGAATACCTTCAATTGTCGCAGCAACTCATCATCATCGGCGCTTTGGTGTTGGTTTGTGCTATTATTTATTTCATGTTGAGAAATTCACATTACATCGTCAAACTTCTGGGCGCTTCAGGTTTAAATGCCATTTCGCGCATCGTGGGATTTATTGTCATTGCAATCGGAATTGAATACATCAGCTCCTCAATCATTACCATTATTTCTAATCTTTAATTTTTTGTTACGCACTAATTCCTTCCCTTTTATTTCTGTTAAAAACTCTCCATTTAGGATTCTTAATTCTGGGAAGTGTTATAAAAATTAATTGAAGTGAAGTTTTATCGTAACAGTTTAGAAACAACTGCATACGACATTTGCAGAAAATTTAAAACTTTCATTATCTGATGATTAAAAATAATATATTCAGACAATTAGCCTTCTTGATGCTGTTTTTAAATGCCGGATTTGCTTTTGGACAATCCGGGGTTATAGAAGGACGCGTCATTGACAAAGAAACGCAAGAACCACTTTTTGGCGCATCCATCATCTTAGAAGGAACTACCGTAGGTGCAATGGTGGATATGGACGGACATTATGTAATTGCCAATGTGCGTCCGGGAAATTACAATTTATCAGGCTCCTATATATCATACGAAACACAAACTGTTGAAAATATTGAAATTAAGCCGGGAGAAACCATCCGTATCAATTTGGAACTCGAAAGTCAATACAACACTTTGGAAGCAGTAGGAATCGTAGCAAAAGCCAATCGCGAAACGGAAACTGCATTGTTGTTGGATCGAAGAAATGCCATATCAGCAACACAAAGTATCGGAGCCTCTGAATTGTCGAGAAAAGGAATCAGCGATGCACAGGCTGCCGTTTCTTCTGTTTCCGGAATATCAAAACAAGAAGGTGTAAAAAATATTTTTGTCCGCGGTTTGGGCGACCGCTACAACGCTACCCTGCTTAACGGCCTCCCAATTCCTTCCGAAGATCCGGAATACAAAAACATTTCACTTTCTATTTTTGAATCGGATGTTATTAAAAATATCGGCGTCGAAAAAGTTTTTACTTCTTCATATAGCGGAGATGTCGGCGGTGCAATTATCGATATCAGCTCTAAAGAATTAGTCGGAAGACGCGCTCTGGATTTCAGTATTTCCGGAGGTTTCAACTCCAATACCTTAGGCGAAACTTTTTACAATCCCGATGGAGCTGACTATTTCGGTTTTTCAAATTCACTACAACCGACTCAGGGACTTTTTGATTTTCCCAACAGTTTGGATCCCTCCTCCCTTTCTACGCCTATAAATCACAGCTTCAGAATTTCCGGAGGGAAACGATTTTTAATGGGAAATAATCCGTTGACTTTTTATGTAGTGGCAAGCCATTCCGTTGAAAATATGTTTACAGAAGAAGTGGTGAAAAATATGACCAGCAACGGAACGATTTATCAAAATCAAATCGGAAAAAGATATGGAAATAAGACAAATCAATTAGCCTTGGCAAATATCAATTACGACATAAACAACAAACACTCAGTTGCTTATAATTTTATGATGCTTCATGCGACTCATCAATATGTGGGAGATTATTTGGGAAGGCATTCAGAGAAATTTCAAGATTCCTACAACGAAAGTGGATTTAGCAGACGTCAGCAAATAAATGAAAACCTTTTGTTTACCCACCAACTTTTATCGAGATGGCAATTGAATGACAAGTTCGATTTAACTGCAGATTTTTCATTAAACACCATCCGTGGTTTGGAGCCTGACCGTCGTGAAAATTATTTGTCAGAAAAAGAAAACGGTACTTACGGATTGACAGGAAGCAATCGACAAAAGCGATTTTTCTCTGAACTTACAGAACACGATTACAATACCAAATTTGTTTTAAGTTATTCATTAAATGACGCTTTAGAAAGTAACAATTCAAAAATTTTATTGGGATATCACGGGCAATTCGCTACCAATGATTTTGAATCGATAGAATATAACTTTTCACACATTCCGGGCGATGTTCCCTTAACAAATTTTTCATTAGACCAACTTTACAATGAAGAAAACTATAGCAACGAAAGCTTTAGCATGACCGAAAGCAATCCGAACAAATATTCGGTTGAGATAAACAATCATTCTGTTTTTGCACAAGGAAATTATCAGTTTACTAAAGCTTTTAGTGCAAACCTTGGTTTCAGAATGGATTTTGTAAACCTTCACGTGGAGTATGATGTTCCCGGTCAAATGGGTGAAAACAGCATAGAAAATCCTTATTATCTGCCCAGTTTGAATTTAAAATATGATATCAACGACAACAATTCCCTTCGTTTGGGCGCCAGCAAAACCTACACCTTACCGCAATCAAAGGAAATTTCACCATTTCAATATGTAAATATCAGTTTTGCCAGTGAAGGAAACCCAAATCTTTTACCATCAGATAATTACAACATCGATTTCCGATGGGATAATTATTTAAGCGCTTCGGAACTATTATCCGGAACTGTTTTTTACAAGCGCATTGAAAATCCGATTGGTAGGGTTGACAAAGGAAACTCTGCAGGATTGCTTACTTATGAAAACATCAGTGATGTAGCCGATGTAATGGGTGTGGAAATAGAAGTGCGAAAAAATTTGTTAACCACAGAAAATCTTGAAAATCAAAAGAGAAACAAATTGTCTTTAGGAACAAACGCTTCGTATATTTTAACGACTACTAAATTAAATTTGACCAATACCCCGGAACGCACATCCGAATTGGAAGGCGCCTCTCCTTTTCTGTTAAATGCCGATTTAACCCATCAATACACCAATAAGGGAAATGATTGGACTACCTCCCTTGTGTTTAATTATTTCAGTGATCGCATTCACACCATTGGAACCATTGGTTATGAAGACATTATGGAAGAGGGAACGGCGACCCTGAATTTAATCTCTTCGTATAAATTCTCAAATAATATGGGAATCAGTTTGAAAGTTTCCAATCTTTTGGATTCACCGATAGAACTCACGAGAAAAATCAGCAGTTCCAACGAAAAAATAACGCTTAACAAGTTCAATCGCGGAATTAATTTCAGTCTTGGATTCAGTTTTGAAATCTAACAGTAACATTTTTGTGTAAAGCTTTCAAAAACAGCTCAAAAATGTAACAAAATGATAATAATAATTCAAAGACAATGTAACAAGACAATAGGAATTTTGGCACAAATAAAATCAAGTAAATAATTGAAAATGAAATTAATAAACAAAAACCAATTTTTATTTAACCCCTTAACAGGAATGACTATGAATTTTAAAAAGAAAATCATGCGTTTTAACCCTATTGCAGCATTAATAATAGCAATAACTTTAGTCTCATGTTCAAATGACGACAACGGAAACGGTGGATCAGAAACTCCTCCGACAGCTTCGGAATTAGTAGGAAGCATCACGGGAAACAAAACTTTGGATCCTTCCATCACTTACACCATTACGGGTCCTGTAATCGTTGAAGACGGAGCTGAATTAACCATTCCGGCGGGAACACGAATTGAAGCAAGAAAAGGATTTAACAGTTACATTCTTGTGCTGCAAGGTGGAAAAATATTTGCAAACGGTACTGCAGAAGCGCCGGTTGTAATGACTGCGGACACTCCAAACGCTGAAGAAGGACACTGGGGCGGGCTTGTCATCAATGGATATGCGCCTTTGGCAGGTGGAACTATCGGTAGTACAGAGATTAGCTCTGCTTTTGAATATGGCGGATCGAACCCCGGTGATAGTTCCGGAGTATTAACTTATTTGATTTTAGACTATACCGGTGCACGTTCAAGTGCAGACGTTGAGCACAACGGACTGACATTAAACGGAGTTGGAAACGGAACCAAAATTGAAAATATCTTTGTTAGAAATGCAGCAGATGACGGTATCGAATTTTTCGGAGGAACCGTAAACGTAACCAATCTTCTGGTTGTTAATTCTGATGACGATATGTTTGACTTTACTCAAGGATACACCGGAACCTTAGAAAATGCCTATGGAATTTGGGAACAAGGTTTTACCAGTTCAGAATCTGACCCGAGAGGTATTGAAGCAGATGGTAACTTAGACGGAAACTTCCCTTCACAAACAGGACAATCCGATTTTGTTATCAGAAACATTACTTTCGATTTGCGTTTAAGTAAAGCCAACGACAACGATCCTTCAAATGTTACCAATAAAATGCAAGATGTTATCAAGATTCGCCGCGGTGCAAAAGCTCATATTACCAATGCGTTGGTTAAAGGAACCGGAACTGCTATTGATTTGATTGATTTCAGCGACGGAAAAGGAACCGGTGATTCAGGATCTTCTATCAGTCTTACCAACCAATTGACAAATGATCACATCGGAAAAACGATCAATCCAGAAGAAGGATTCCCCGGAGCTGTAATAGAATCCGGAAATACAGGTTGCCCAACATCAATATTTTCTTGGACCAACTATAATTTCTAAGAAAGTGAAACTTAAGATAAGTGAAACTATCGTGATTATTTAATTAGCTTTAGAGAATGCGCAAATGAAAATTTACGCATTCTCTATTTTTTATTTGATACAATAACTTTGTATTTTTAGAACAAATTGAGCGACATAACTTATCATCGTTCAAATATTAAAAAATCCATGGATAAACAAAAAATTTTACTGGTTGATGACGATCAAAACATTTCAGAAATTTTAGAATTCAATTTAAAAAATGAAGGCTTTGAAGTGAAAGCCGTCGCATCAGCAGAAGAAGCTTTAAAACAACCTATCTCAGAATATCAACTCATCTTATTAGATGTCATGATGGGCGGCATGTCCGGTCTTAAAATGGCCGAAAAACTACGAGGCAAAAACATTCACATTCCAATCATATTTTTAACTGCAAAAGATACAGAGAACGATATGCTTACCGGTTTTTCAGTAGGAGGAGATGATTATATTCCAAAACCGTTTTCAATTAAAGAAGTCATTGCGCGAATCAAAGCAGTCTTAAAACGAAGTCCGGTAAATACAGAAAGCATCCCGGAAAACGGCCTCTTGGATTTAGGTCCTATTGTCATCGATTTTAATTTAAAAGAAGTGATTGTCGACACGAAGAAAATTGCATTGACAAAAACTGAATTTGAGTTGTTGGCATTGCTTGCACAAAATCAGGATACTATTTTTTCGCGTGATAAAATAATCAGTCAAGTTTGGGAAGATACTTATGTAAATGAACGAACGGTGGATGTTCACATTACACGTTTGAGAAAAAAATTAGGCAAATATGGCGACGCTATTACAAATCGTTCGGGTTACGGTTACCGATTTAATTTAGAAAATGTATGAAGTTAACGTTTCGTCAGCGACTGTTTTTATATGTTGCTTTACTTTTTATAATTGTTACCGTAGGAATTGCATTGTTCGAAAATTCCCGTGAAAGACAATTTAAAACCGAAGCGTTAACAGAACAACTTGAGATTTACACCGATGTTATTCAATCGCAACTAACACTAAATAACGATTTTCAAATTTCTCAAGTTGAAAATGTCCAAAATGTCATGCCGCCGGAATTGCGAATCACCATCCTAGATTTATCCGGAAATGTGTTGTTTGACAATGCCGTTGAGAATGTTGAAAGGTTAGAAAATCACATTGGCAGAGAAGAAGTAATTGATGCGCGTACAACCACTACCAATACGGGATCACACATCAGACTTTCAGAATCTACAGACATCAAATACCTGTATTTTGCAAAAAAATATTCCGGCAACTATGTAAGAGTTGCTTTGCCTTACGACATTGAGGTGCGCCAGTTTATAAAAGCAGATAACTTATTTCTATATTTTCTAATAATTATCGGTGGCGTTTCGCTGTTTCTCATTCATAGAATTACTCACCAATTTGGTTCATCTATCAAACGATTGCACAATTTTGCAATGCAACCCTCCGATACTTCCATCAATTTTACGGATGATGAAATTGGAGTTATCGGAAATAAGATTTTAGAAAACTATAAACAAATTGAAGCGCATAAAAAAAATCTTACCTTAGAAAAACAAAAACTACTTCAGCATATTCAGATTTCCGAAGAAGGAATTTGTTTCGTTTCCAGTTCGGGAAAAGTAGAGTATCACAACGGATTGTTTATTCAATATTTAAATCAATTGACAGACGAACCCAAGAGTGAAGCATATGAAGTATTGATAGATCCTACCTTCGAACAACTTCATGATTTTATAGTTCACGGCGAAGACAATTATTTTGATACACAAATCAACAAACACGGGAAAATATTCTCTTTGCGTGCCATTATTTTTGAGGATAAGAGTTTTGAAATTATTCTTACCGACATTTCTCAACAAGAGAAAACTCAAAAACTAAAACAAGAAATCACCGGAAACATTGCTCATGAATTGCGTACACCGGTAACAAGTATTCGCGCTTATTTGGAAACGGTTTTAGACCATGAGCTTCCCGATGATAAAAAGGAATATTTTATCCGTCAGGCGTATACACAAACGATGACTTTATCAGAAATGATTAAAGATATAAGCATTATCAGTCGTGTAGAAGAAGCACCAAATTCATTTGATTTGGAAGCGGTTGATATAAGACATCTATTATCGAATCTAAAAAAAGAAAAAGCTACAGCTTTGGCAGAGAAAAATATGAAAATGCAATGGGATTTGCCGGAAAAATGCATCGTTAAAGGAAATTTGAGTTTATTAAATTCAATTTTCAGAAACCTCATTGAAAATTCCATACGCTATGCCGGAGAGAATGTAGTTATCAATATTTCCGTGTATAAAGAAGATGAAAAGTTTTATTATTTTTCATTTTACGATACCGGAAAAGGGATTCAAAATGAAACTGCCCTCAACCGTATTTTTGAGCGTTTTTATCGCGTTCATGAAGGCAGAACACGAGATACAGGCGGAAGTGGTTTGGGACTGTCTATCGTGAAGAATGCCGTGCTATTTCACAAAGGAATGATAACGGCAAAAAACAGGAAAAACGCAGGATTGGAATTTATTTTCAACTTACACAAATAAAAAAATGCCCGATGAAGGCATTTTAAAGAGTATATGATAAGGAATTGAGACACTTTAAAACAATCGTTTCACTAAGTTTTTAAGGGGTCTGTATTTTACAAATCTGTTGATAACACCTGCCACAACCGTATGTTTAATTAAAGGGCCTACAGCGGCAGCTATTAAATTTCGAGGAGCTAATTCTTCTGATATCGATTCTTTAGTATCGTTAATACTTAATTTTAATTCTTCCAACTCAATTTTGGTTTTGAGTCGGAGGTATTTTAAATCACGATCTATTTCATCAAAATTTTTATACTTCTTCATGCGCCTATTTTTAACGTCTTCCCGATGTATCAGCTCTATATCTTTCATCTTCTGTTCGATTGTGTAAACGATTTCTTTCTTTTTCAATAACTTCTTCAGGGGTGAGCTCTTCATCATCAAACAAAATTTCTGAAAAATTCTGAATGATGAGTTTTTCGATTAGTTTTCTTCCAAATATAAGCATCACCAGTAAGAGTAAGACAAAAAATGCACCGATTAACAAAAATCCTGCATAGGAATTTCCTATAATTTCTCCCAGCCACAGTGCAAAACCGATAGAAAGAAAAACAAGTATAAACAGAGATAGCCCTCCGAAAATAAACAGATTAATAAGAGAAACTATCATTTTCATTGAAATTTTAAAGGCTCGCAACTTGTAATACTCAATATTGCTTTCTATAAAATTTTCAAATCGAATGACAATTTCCTGTAACTTGTTACTTAGATTGTTAAAAAGCATGCGTTCTGCGTTTATTTAACTTCGGATGGGGTTTCTTTTTCAGTTTTCCGTTGTTGCCAATTTGAATTTTTCTTTCTCAATTCTTCTAATTTTTCTTCCATTGCCAAAAGCACTTCATCTGCTTTGCTGCTGGCGGCATAAAGCGTTTCGTTTAAACGCTCTTCAAAATTTTCTTTGGCAATTTTTGCCTTTTCACCTAAAACCGAAGAAGCATCATTTACCTTTTTTTTTATATTTTTTTGTGCATTGCGCGCTCCTTTTCCAATTTTTTCGCGAGTTTCAGAACCTTTATAAGGAGCAAATAAGATTCCGATGCCTGCACCAATAACTGCACCTGTTAATAATGCCAATATTGTTTGTCCGGTGTTTGAATTCATGGTATTCAGATTTAAAATTAGTTAATAAACCAAAGATAATTTAATGAACTTAGGTTTATTGTTAACAGTCGGTTAATTATCGAACGATTTTTAAAATTAAGAGGAACCGTAACCGATAACCATAGCTTTTAATTCATTTTGATTGGGTTTTTCATCAAAAGATACCCATCCAGAAACTTCAGAATCTGCAGGGATATAATCAAATTCCAACAACACCGATTCCTCTGAATCGTCATCTTTTGAAATTTTCACTTTGACCATTTTGGCAGTGGTATTGCCTTGGTTTTGAACCACCACCGGAACGCGATAATTTTGACTTGCAACTTCCGGAATTCCTAATGTGACAATCAAATCAGGAGGGGAAGATTCTCGGGTAATTATTTGATAAATCAAAACACCGGCTACAACCGAAACCATAATAATAGAAATGATGGTAACCACAATTTCCAGTTTACTTCTTTTTTCCATGAGTTTGAATTTATTCTTTTATTAAAAACCGACCTGCTGAAGCTCCTAAAGTTGCAGGAAGCGCTAAAACTATGACCTGCGCTATGATTCCGTATAGGGAAACGCCGTCAAACCGATTAAAAATCCAAAGCATAAAGAAAGAAACTGCAAGTGCTATAGAATACATAATTGCGGTGCCAAATACAACTTCTTTCATAGAACTTTTATGTCCGTTCATTTTTTTTGAACCTTTAAAATTAATGTAATTTAAAATGGCTGCACCCACTGCAATTGAGAATATAAAAATCATGAGTATTTTAAAAGGGTTGGTTTCAAATCCGATGATTGGGACTTCATCCGTTGGAGCAATATTTGAAGCAATAAGCACCGCGCCGCAAAATGCCAAATTAACGGATTGCAAAAAAAGCTGTTGGAATCTGAATTTTCTTCTTCATCTTCTTCTTCAAAATCATCTTCATCGTCAGGCAAAGCGAGTTGTTTTTTTCCAATGGATATTCCGATAGCCACGTTTACAGCCTGAATTATAATTTTTCCTTGAATTTCATACAATGACAAATCGCTGTGAATTCGTCCGGAAATAAACAAGATAAACGATACTAATAAGAAAGCTATTCCCATTTCCTCAAAAGATTCCAGGATGTTTTCTTTAAAATTGTCTTCCCTATTAAACCCGGCATATTTGTTATAGGCATACAACAAAAAAAAACTTACAATTAAATAAATCAGTAATTGATAAGGTTTAAACACGAATCCGGCTTGCCAAAACTCAAGAGTATAAAGCATCGAAAGGCTAAAGAGCAAACCGCCTGCAATTCCTCTTCCGTACTCTTTTAATGTATCTTGATTTGTAAGCACCTTATTTTCTATATGTTGCTAAAAGAAAAATTAAAGATATGCCTATTCATTTAAGATGTTATATTCTTTAATTAAAATTTATGACTCCGAAGTGAATCACTTATTAAAGAATAAGTAAAAATGAGGATTGGATGTTGAAAATAAAAAAAGCTGCCTCGTGGTGAGACAGCTTCTTGAATTAATTTGATTAGTTATGAGAACAATGGGTTAGAAGTCGTATCGAAGGCTTGCATTCCACGTTCTTCCGTTCCCCCAGTAATAACCGTAAGAATCTTTTTGGCTCAAATAACTTTCATTTGCCAGATTGTGAACATTCGCTCGGAAAGTTACGTTGTTTCCTCCGAAATTGAATTTGTATGAAAGACCGGCGTCTAATAACGTAAATGCCGACAAACGCTCTGCTTGGTAAACTTCACCTCTTAATGCGGCATTGATTACTTCGCGCGTATCTACAAATCCATACAAATCTGTATAAATATTATAATCTGCATCTATGGCTAATCCGTCGATGATTTCATATTTAAAACCAAATCCGAAAGAAGTTTGTGCAGCGTTCCCCACTTTGGTTCCTGTTAAATCCAGTGTTCCTTCATCCAACACCTGATTGTTTTCCTCAGAACGCGTTTGATAAGGTGTGGTTCCGTCGTATTTCCAATTTCCGATACTTCCGAATGCGCGAAGCATAAACACAGATGAATAGCGGTATTTACCTTCAAATTCGAAGCCTTTATGAACTTGTGTAACTCCCGTAAATCTTTGAACTCTATTTAATTGTTGATTTGGATTGGAACTGTTGGGATCGCCCGGTATAAAATTGTAAACAAACCTGTTTCCCCATTTTGTATAATATCCGTTTAAATCCAGACTGACATTTCCGGAACGAATTCTATACCCCGCTTCAATTCCGGTAATTTCTTCATTGTCAACCTCATTGATTCCGGAAAGAATGTAATTTGAATTCCTGATGTCTTCAAAAATATTATCTAAATAAGGCTGTCTTGAATACTGACCTGCATTTGCAAAAATAGTGTGTCCGTCAACAAACGTATATCCCATTCCGCCTTTTATATTGTATCCGGTTTTATTCACTTTTTCTGACTTTCCAAGTCCATTCACTCCTTCAATCTCCACTCCGGTGGCACGTCCTTCTCTTTGATAACTTTGAGTACTTACAGCACCTTGAATAAAAGCTGAAAACTTTTGTTTTTTATACTCTGCTTGTCCAAAAGCTCCTATATAATTGATGTATTCGGTATAATCGTAATTAAACCGTTGATCTTCACTTGCCGAGTTAAAAAGTGCAGCCCACGGATTTGCTTCGAAAGTCTCGGTGATTACATAATTGTCGGGACGCATTCCGTCAAACCCAAAATTGTCTGCATAACCGTTTAATCCCAGCAAATCATTCAACTGATACCAGTGGTTTCCACTATACATTCGCGAATCAATTCCCACATTGAAATTAAAATTCTCGTTGATTTCATTTTCATAATTTGTTAGGAACCCGTACCAATTGTGATTATTTACAGACATTCTTCTAACCATTGAACCGGCGTCATAACTTCCGATACCGTTGTCTGCTCCTTGGATGTTATTCTGTACAATGGCATCAAAATCAATGTTTCCAAATTCATCTCTTACAATATTTCGTGAACTTCCTGCAGGTCCGGTACCACCACCGCGTCCCCACGAAGCGTATAAAACCGAAGAAAGGAAACTCTTTTCGTTAATTTCCCAATCCCAATTTAAATTGGCAATAGGTTTGTGATAGTAGTTTCTACGAAAGGTATAGCGTTCGCCATCTTTAAAACCTGAGTTGTCATTGTACAGTTTTCCATACTCCTCATACACTTCAAGTCTTTTAGAATAATTTTGATCGTGAAATTGCGGAGCTCCTGTTAAAAGGAAATTAAATGAATGTTTCTCGTTAGGCATATATCCGATTCCGACAAAATAATTTTGTCCTTGACCCGTGGTTCCTTCTGCAAATTTTCGATGTGCCTGCCAGTGATCAAAAAGGAAGGAATATGCCCATTTTCCTTGCAATCCGGAGTTGTAGCTGACGGTTCCTTTCAAATAACTGTCATTACCACCCATAAAACGTACAAAACCGCCTTCTCTATTATCGGCAACACGCGAAACAATGTTTACAGTTCCGCCTACAGAAGAAATTGCAAGTTTGGAAGAACCAAGTCCCCGCTGAACCTGAACTGCATTGGCAACATCTGACATTCCTGACCAGTTTGACCAATACACGCGTCCGTCTTCCATTCCGTTAATAGGTTGACCGTTTAATAAAAATGCGGTATTCGTCTGATCAAATCCGCGCAAGAACATTTGTGAATCGCCAAATCCTCCGGCTTGATTTGAGACATAAACACTGGGAGTACTTTTCATAATTTCAGGGAATTCGACGTTTCCGATTCCCTTTGTTTGAATTTCAACGGAACTAATCGTAGATACTGCAATAGGCGTTTGACGATCCGAAGCCATATCAATCACACCTCGCCCGACTAATATCACTTCTGCCAAAGCATCAGAATCAAGTTGAAGTTTAATTGGACCTAACTCCTCAGTTCCGGAAATATTGGAAAAAGAAACCGTTTGAATGGAATATCCAATATAGGAGATGGTCAATGTTCCTGATGTTGAAGCCGTAGAAAGTATAAAGCTTCCGTCAAAATCGGTAATGGTCCCATTTGAAGTCCCATTTTCCACAACATTGGCACCTGCCAAAGGAATGTTAGTCTCAGAATCAACTACGCTTCCTTTAAGCGTGTTTTGAGCAAATGTTGCTGTACTCAGCATTACAATGAACAATAATAGTAATTTACGCATATAATTAAAGATTAAAAATTTCTATATAGTAGGATAATATCAGATACAGGGAATCTGTTTCTTTCAATGAACTTACTGTCCGCAAAAGAAAAGAATAGAAATTTCTATATGGTTAAGGATAAGTTATGATTCTATTTTCTCCCAAGAATCACGTAACGGCACTGTACGATTGAAAACAATCTTAGAATCGGTTGTATCTCTATCGACCGTAAAATAACCCAAACGTTGAAACTGAAATTTATCTTCAGCTTCTACCTTTTCAATACTTGGTTCAGCGTAACCTGTCACAATTTTCAATGAATTCGGATTGAGAAATTCTAAGAAATCTGTATCTTTTTTGGCATCCGGAGCTGCTTCAACAAAAAGCCTGTCATACAAACGGACTTCTGTTTCAATAGCGTGCGGGATGGAAACCCAATGAAGTGTGCCTTTAACTTTTCGCTTAGAAGCTTCAGTTCCACTTCCGCTACGGCTTTCTTCATCATAAGTACAATGTATTTCTAAGATATTTCCTGCTTCGTCTTTAATTACGTTAGTGGCTTTAATAATATAAGCATTTTTTAAACGTACTTCTTTGCCGATGGTTAAACGGAAAAATTTACGATTTGCTTCTTCTTTAAAGTCTTCGCGTTCAATATAAAGTTCTCGAGAAAAGGGAACTTTACGCGTACCCATCGCATCATCTTCCGGATTGTTTTCGGCTTCTAACCATTCTACTTTATCTTCCGGATAATTGGTTATGACAATTTTTACCGGGTCTAAAACAACCATAATGCGCGGTACTTTTTTATTTAAATCTTCACGGATATGAAATTCTAAATGAGAAACATCAATTAAATTTTCTCTTTTTCCAACGCCGATACTTTCTGCAAAATTTCGGATGGATTCAGGAGTATAACCACGACGTCTCAAACCAGCAATTGTCGGCATTCGAGGATCATCCCAGCTCTTGACAATTCCCTTTTCTACCAGTTGAGCCAATTTGCGTTTACTGACCACGGTATGACTTAAATTTCTTCTTGCAAATTCACGTTGTTTGGGTCTTAATTTGGTCGGATCGTAAATTTGGTCGAGAAACCAATCGTATAATTCCCGGTGTGGTAAAAATTCCAGGGTACAAAAGGAATGCGAAATTTGTTCGATATAATCGCTTTCCCCGTGTGCCCAATCATACATTGGATAAATTTTCCAGTCTGTCCCTGTTCTGTGATGAGGTTTGTGGAGTACGCGGTACATTACCGGATCCCGCATCAGCATATTCGGTGATGCCATATCAATTTTTGCACGTAGCACATGTTGTCCTTCCGGAGTTTCTCCGTTTTTCATTTTTTCAAACAATTCCAAGTTTTCTTCGACCGAACGATCTCGATACGGGCTGTTTGTACCCGGAATTTGCGGTGTTCCTTTTTGCTGCGCGATTGCTTCGGAAGATTGTGAATCGACATAGGCTTTTCCTTCTTTAATAAGTTGAACTGCCCAATCGTACAGTTGCTGAAAATAATCAGAAGCATAACATTCTTTTGCCCATTCAAATCCGAGCCATTGGACATCACGTTTAATGGCATCGACGAATTCTTGTTCCTCTTTAATCGGATTGGTATCGTCAAAACGAAGATTAACCGGCGCATTGTATTTTAACCCGAATCCGAAATTCAGACAAATAGAAGTGGCATGACCGATGTGTAAATAACCATTTGGTTCAGGAGGGAATCGAAAGCATAAATCTGATAATTTATAATTGTTTCGTAGATCTTCTTCGATGATATGCTCTAAAAAATTGAGGGATGCTTCTTCTTTTGCCATAACAAAAAATGATGGCGCAAATTTACAAAAAAAGACTGAAAAAAATACGCACTTTTGTTGTAGTTTTGAACATCTATTTTACACACAAAATTGGACAAAATAAAGCTTAAAAATATCCGTGTTTATGCCTATCACGGATGCTTGGAGGAAGAAGGAGTTATAGGTTCTGATTACCGTGTTGATCTTACGGTATATTCTAATCTTACCAAAGCTTCAAAAACGGATTTGCTTTCAGATACGATTGATTATGTGCATCTTAAATCAATCGTAAAACGTGAAATGTTGATTCGGTCAAAACTTTTGGAAAATGTAGCTCAACGTATCATGGAAGCGATTTTATCCGAATTGAAACTCGTTAAAAAAGTAAAAATTTCCATTGCAAAAAAAAATCCGCCCATCGGTGGAGATGTATCGGAAGTGCGTGTAATTATGAAAAGAGAAAGATAATTTTTAACAGTTTGTTGCCGATTCTGGTATAAGTTTCTATATTTGCAATCGTTTTTTAGAAAACTTTCTTTCAAATACGGCATCGTGGCCGAGTGGCTAGGCAGAGGTCTGCAAAACCTTCTACAGCGGTTCGAATCCGCTCGATGCCTCCAAAAACCTTCAAGTTATTTTGAAGGTTTTTTTATTCCTTGATAACAGGCGGAATGGGTTTGTCTAAGGGATGCGATTGTCCCGGAATCGTATCAAGCCCTGCTTCTAAGCCTTGCGGAAAAATTCCTTGAATCAATAAAAAAATTCCGAAAATCACTATAAGAATACTTACCCACTGCTTGGTTTTAAATATCAACCTCCCGGATAGTCTTCTCATAACGCGTTTGGCAAGGGTGATTTTTATGAGATCGGTTGTAAAAAAAGTAATCAATACGGTTGCCAGAAACCAAAATACACCGGTGTCTGTGGTGGTGAGTGCATTTGCCATTACCAACGTTGCAATCCACCCGATTAAAACTCCGAAATTGACAAAATTCAAGAAAAATCCTTTAAAAAATAGATTTCTAAATTTTCCTTTGACTGCTTTGGTGTAATACTCTCGCATAATTTTAAATATGGAGTTATTAACCCGAATATAGGTAATGACTCCATAAGCAATCAAAACAACCCCTCCGAAAATCAACAACGCCGGATCGTGTTGTATTTTTTCCAATATTTTATTTGTACTGAAAAAAGCGATTATGATAAATACGATATCTGCGGAAATAGCGCCTAAATCAAAAAAAATAGCAGCTCTGATTCCTTTTGAAATTGCTGTTTCTATTAATGTAAAAAAAACAGGACCTACCGCAAAAGAAAGTAAAAAACCATATAAAACGGCATATATCAGACCATCTGTCATAACATTCATCAACAAAATTTAAAAAGGGAAAAATAGCGAATTTAGTAACTAATTGTTTTCATTCATTTCCCGATGTCCTATTAAATAAAAATCAAGATGTTTCTTTACTAAATCTGCATTTTTTACTTTGACGTACACTTCATCTCCCAATTGATATACATTTCCGGTACGTTGGCCGAAAACAGCAAAATCATCGGCATCAAAAATATATCTGTCATCTTTTAAATCTTGCAAACGTACCATTCCTTCACATTTATTGGAAATAATTTCTACATAAATTCCCCATTCCGTAACTCCCGAAATTACGCCTAAAAATTCAATTTCTCGTTGATGCATCATATATTTTACTTGCATATATTTAATGCTGTCACGCTCTGCATTAACGGCCAAATTTTCCATTTCACTACTGTGCGCACATTTTTCTTCATATTCATCTTCAGAAGGTGATTTTCCGTTCTCAAGATAGTGAAAAAGAAGACGGTGTGCCATAATATCGGGATAGCGACGAATGGGAGAAGTAAAATGACTGTAATAATCAAAAGCAAGTCCGTAATGACCAATATTGAAAGTCGTGTAAAATGCTTTGCTCATACTCCGAATGGTCAGTGTATCTATAAGGTTTTGTTCTTTTTTACCTTCTACATCTTTTAAAAGTTTGTTGAGTGAATTTGCAGTAGATTGGGCAGTTTTTGTATTTATCTTATATCCAAAACGACTGATAATTTTCTGTAATGCAGCTAATTTTTCATCGTCGGGTTCATCGTGAACTCGGTAAACAAATGTTTTCTTAGGCTGTTGTTTTCCAATGAATTCGGCAACTTTACGATTGGCAAGAAGCATAAATTCTTCAATTAATTTATTAGCATCTTTGCTTTCTTTAAAATATACACCTGTAGGTTCGTTATCTTCATCCAACATAAATTTGACTTCTACTTTATCAAAAGAAATAGCACCTGAACGCATCCGTTGCTGACGTAGTTTCTGAGCCAATTTGTTCATGCTGCAAACCGCTTCTACAATTGGTTCTGGAACTTCATAAGCGGTGTCTTGTATGGAAATATCTTCAGGAATCAGAATTTTAGAATAATTCTCAGTTGGACTATCGTAAAATTCTTCAATAATATACTGTGCTTCTTCGTAAGAAAATCTGGCATCACTCAGCATCACAGTTTTCCCAAACCATTGATTGATTACATGCGCTTTGGAATCGATTTCAAAAATGACCGAAAACGTATATTTTTCTTCGTGAGGTCGTAAAGAACACGCCTGATTGGATAATATTTCCGGCAACATAGGTACCACCCTGTCTACCAAATAAATTGAAGTGGCACGCTCATAAGCTTCTTCGTCTAAAATAGTTCCGGGTTCTACATAATGCGAGACATCGGCAATATGCACTCCGATTTCAAAATTTCCATTATCCAATTTTCGAAAAGACAATGCATCGTCAAAATCTTTAGCATCTTTAGGATCAATTGTAAAAGTCAACACATCGCGAATGTCTTTTCGTTTCTTGATTTCTGATTCTGAAATTTTTGTATCGATCCGGTTTGCAAATTCTTCCACTTCATTTGGAAATTCTTCAGGCAAGCCGTATTGCGCCAAAATGGAGTGAATTTCTGTGGCATGTGCTCCGGGCATTCCGAATACTTTTATCACACGACCGGTAGGTGAATCAGCAGTTTCAGGCCATTCTTCAATGGCTACCAAAACTTTTTCACCATCTTTTGCGGTCCCTATTTTGTTAATGGGAATAAAAATATCGGTTCGCATTTTACTGCTTTCAACTTCGACAAATGCAAAATGAGCAGAAATTTTAATGACGCCTACAAATTCTTTTTGCTTGCGTTCAATTACTTGCGTGATGGTTCCTTCTAATTTTCCTGCTTTTCGTCGTTTGTACAAATAAACCTCAACCAAATCGCCGTGCAAGGCTCTGTTTAAATCTTTGCTTTTAATCAGAATATCTTCATCCAGAGATTCAACAATCACAAATCCATATCCCGATGAAGTCATATCTAAAATTCCGGTATAGTAATTCGTATCTTTTGCCAGCTGATATTTTCCTCTGGAGACTTCTTCTACATATTCTTTTTTTATCAGTTTTTTTATGCTTCGTGTAATTTGATTTCTACTTTCAGCATCATCAACACCTAATTTTGCGGCAATTTGCTTATAATTTAAAGGCTGACTCGAATTCTTTAAAACCGATTGAATCTGAATTGCATAAGCCTCTTTTTTGGATTGTTTTGATGATTTATTTTTATTGTTTTTTTTCTTATTCATGCATTTATATTTATGTAAAAATACTACATATGTAGAAATGTATTCATATTTTTATCTTATTTCATTTTGAACTTGCTTTAAACCCTTTTGTATGACAAATTTTCATACCGTTGCTATCTTTCAATTTGCTGCAGAATATGCAGTTTTAAAATTGTTGTTGGAACAAGAAAATATACGTCATTTCTTTCAGAATGAAACTTTTTTAAGCGTCCTTCCTTTTTATCCGATTGCCGGCGGCGGAATTCAACTTAAAGTTCACCAAGAAGATGTGGAACGCGCCAAACAAATAATCTCTGATTTGAACGATTCTTCTCACTTGAAAAAAGT
>LSQX01056944.1_pt2 | contig 52653 bp, 47 predicted proteins | sample 654561 | NCBI WGS metagenome assembly LSQX01 (sample SAMN04489861, study PRJNA283612) | anaerobic digester metagenome | isolation source: 4 biogas reactors fed with cattle manure at either 37C or 55C with and... | place: Denmark: Kongens Lyngby | collected 2014 | reverse complement strand
CTGCCATATCATAGATTAAAAACGGGGTGGCGGGGATGAGCGGGATTCGCACAAGTATCATCAATACGACAGCTATTGCAGACAGCATAGCCATAAATACAAGCTGAAACGTGCGACTTTTTTTCATAATACATTACTCCTTTTTTGCTGCCCTGCGGTTATGTTGCAACCCGTGTTTGCCTGTAAATATCTTAATTACAGATAAAAAGCCCCGCGAAAGACCGCGGGGCATCAAAAACACAGCGTTATCTGCATCTTCTTTCATCCGGACTATACCGTCGGCTTTGGGATCCAACCAAAATCGGCTTTCGCTCGCGGGCTCGTCGGCAAAACGCCGCATTACCGCCGGTGGGGAATCACACCCCGCCCCGAAGACAGCTATATAATTTTTCGGCCGACTTAAAATCGCCGTAGATTATATTAACGCATATATATTGTAATGTCAAGACCGTTTATTGCCTGCGTTTGACCTGTATCGCCAGAACCGTAATGTCGTCCTCATGCTCTTCCTGCATCCGTCGTGCGGTGAGAGAGATATCCTCGACAAGGGTTCTGAGCGAATCCGATTTTGCGTTAAACGAACGCAGCCTTTCCTCCACCCATTCAACACCTCCGCTAAACACGCCGTCGCTGCACATCAACAGTATATCGTCGTCAACCAGGGTATCCTCGCTTCTTTCGGCGCGGATATCACGAAGTATGCCGACGGGCAGAGACGACTTCTCGATACGCGAAACCCTGCCCATGCTGCACAAGAGCGAGGGGGATGCTCCGGCCTTGCGAAACTCTATCTTCCCGCTGAATAGGTCGAGCGAGAGAATATCAAGGGTAGCCAGGCTTTCATCTCCCGACTTGACCATCAATGCCGAGTTGACCATGCGGATTACGCTGTCCGGACCGAATCCGGCCTGAATCAAACGTGAGGTCAGACCCGATGCCATAGCTCCGTCAACTGCCGCCCGCCCGCCGCTGCCCATCCCGTCGCTTAATACGGCATACCACCGCCCCGAACCGTCGGTAAATGTTTCATAGGCATCTCCGCAAAGCCTTTCTCCGGTACATTGGAGCTGGGCGCTGCCGGATGTGACGGTGAACATAGGCTTTTCGGTCATGGCAATTTTTATAAAATCGCCCAGCCTTGTAACCACAGGATGGTCAAGCTCCCGTCCGCAGGCGTCGCCTATTTCACGCTGCCATTTTTCACGGTTCAGCCTTATTCCGGTATCACAAGCCAGTATTTCAACCGTCATACGTCCGCCACGGCCCAGCATACAGACCGCATCCTGAACGGTCAGCCCGTTTTCTTCGCATACGGCGACAACACGTGTGGCGGCGTCGGAATCGACCCGCTCGGTTTTTGAAAAATCCTGTGATAGCTCGTCCAGCATATCCGACATTCCGGCAAACTGGTCGGTAACCACGCCGCGGATTTCGGAAAGCCTGCGCCATGCTCCTTCCCGCACGGCATATTCGAGATAACCAGTGTTGATTTTGCGGAGGACCTCATCCATGCGTTTACAGCGATGCGCAAGGGCTTTGGGGACATCCTCCCGAACCGCAGCCCCCTTTTCACGCAATACCGGCGTCAACTCGTTAAAGGCCTGCATGGTATTGTTGAACTGGTTATCCCAGCACTGCATCCTAAGACCGCATACCCGGCATACGTCATCGGAAACGCTTCTGTAAACCGTACCGAGATCCGGCGCGCTCAGCCCCGCAAGCTTGCTTGAAACTGCGTCAACCGTCTGAGCTACCTCTTTCATGGCCTTTGAGGCGTAATCAAGGCGCATGACAACCGAGCGGCGCAACCCCTCCACCGCCGGGAGGTCTCGCGAGTGGACAAAAAACCTGTTTATCAGACGGTCGACAGATGCCGGCATCACAAGAAAGATAAGACAGGACGCCATCATCTCGTATGCTCCGATAATGACGGCGGTATCCTTGCCCGTGGTTATGACGGATATCAGATTGGCGGCCATGAAGGCACCCGCCGAGGCAAACCGCCCGTAACGTGCGAAGATTCCCGCGACCAGCCCGCCGAACGAGAACGCGGCCGCCAGATATAAATACTCTGTTCCCGTCATCGCCATGGCAAGTCCCAGCACAATACCCGCGATGCTTCCGCCCTGCTCCTTGCTGCACCGTGCCAGAAGCAGAATTATAACCCCCGCGGCAATCCTGCCCGGGGCAATCCCGCTGAACGAAAAGGCGGTTGCCGCCATCAGCACAATGGCGCCTGTCATTACTATACTTGCCTGCTGCTGGGCTGTAAGCATGCCGTGCGGCTCGTCGCTTGCAATCAGGGTAAGGGCGCTGCGGAAGAAATAGGCCGAGCCTCCCGCAAGCAATCCTTCGGCGGTTGTAAGAAAGATACTGTATGCATTAAGTCCGTTGACGGCGGACATTGCAAGTCCGGTAGCTTCAATTGACAAAAATGCGATTATCGGTGAGAACAGGGGATGTCTGGCGGCCGATTTTATGCCGCTCAACGACCACTTTATTCCCGCGACGGCGGCCAATGCCGCGGCATATCGCAGAGGAACAACCGCCCCTCCGGGCAGCAGATACCCCGCCATTGTAAATATGTACACCAAAGCGGCTCCCGCGCCCGGCACGGCGGCGGCAAAGCTGACCCCAAACGGCGCCATGCCCCCGTAAACGCTCGCCCTCGGCATAAAAAGGCCCACCAACGCCCACACAAGCATAAATACAAGCTGCTTTGCAATACTGTTTTCACTGTGATGCGCTTCCCGCGAGGCTATCTCCCTATCATGGGAATGCCCCTCCGCGCCTGCCAAAACCTTTTGCTTCAACATCCTCACCATCCTAAAAATTAGACGTTCCGTTCCGTATGTATGGCGCGAATTATGGTTTACGGCGGTTACCAACCGTTGAAAACCAAAAATTATTGCATAAACTATACAGCCGGTAGATACCATTATATGGCACCTATCGGCTGTAATTGTGTCGCATCAGGGCTTTATAAAATGTTTTTTTAAGGCGAAAGTTATATTACAAGTGAAGATTACTTGGGAAAATGACTGCCGTCGCTCAAATAATGTTCGGTTTTTTGTGCAGTCGATATATTAACAGTCGGTAGAATTCCGATTCCATAGCGGAGGGCCTGACGGAGAATTACCTTATGCCGTTTGTCTCCCGCAGGGTTTTAAGCATCGAAAGCTCATCACATATCTGCCTGAAGGTGGTAGCCGGCATTCCGCCCGAGCCTTCGTAATCCTCCGCCAGTACAACAATAACATACTCGGGCTTTTCTGCCGGATAAAAGCCCGCATACCATCCCTGAACAACGGCTTCACCGTCTACAACCCACCCGGTTTGAGCGGTGCCGGTTTTACCCCCCGCTCCTCCGATTGACGGAGCGCCGTGGGTTCCCGTCCCGTTTTCAACCGCATAAATCATCATCTGCCGGAGCTTGTCGGCGGTGGCTTCCGAAAAGACGGTCTGGACGGGTGCCGGAGCCTGCTCGGTCAAAACGCCCCTTGAATCCACCGTACCTCTAAGCAGGGTCGGACGTATTATATTGCCCCGGTTGACAACCGATGATACAAGTTGGGCGATATGGACCGGGGATGCCATGAGAGAGCCCTGGCCGAAGGCAAGGTTGCCGACTGCGGCGGGAGATGCCAGCTCGGTATCCGACGGCAGCACCGCCCGCGCGGTTTTCCATCCCTCGGCAAGGATTATCGGCCTGTCAAAACCCAGCGCGGTCGACATGTCGTAAAGCTGCTGGCCCCCCGCTTGAAGGGCGAGCCGGATGAAATACGGATTGCAGGACTGGGCGAAGGCGTCGAGCATTCCAAGTGTGCCGTGTCCCAGACGGTTGTGGCAGTGGAATTTGACGTCGCCGATACTGTGACTGCCGGTGCATTCAAATCTTGTGGTTATCGGTATCCCCTTTTCAAGGGCGGCCGCAGCAGTGACAATCTTGAAGACCGACCCGCAGTTGTAGTTGCTCAGGGCACGGTTAATCAGGGGGGAATCCTTGCTTTCCAAAGCTTGGTGAAGGCTGGCGGGCTGGAAATCCGGCAGACTGACAAGGGCAAGAATCCGTCCGGTGTCAGGTTCCATAATCACCACTGCGCCTTTTTTGAGGTTTTCTTTGGCCACCGATTCGGCAATAATCTGTATATCCTTATCGATGGTAAGCGCGACTCCGGCCTTGGCGTTATCAAGGGTGTTTGTCACAACCGGCTCGATTCCCTGTAAAGGCTTTCCCACAGCGTCCACCGCAAAGTTTACGGAAAGCTTGCCGGAGCATCCGGCAAGCAGTTCATCAAAAACCAACTCTGCTCCGGTTGCCCCCTTAATCCCATCGCCGTCCATATATCCGACCACATGCGGGGCAATCAGGTCGCCGGTATACCTTGACGGGATTTCATATACCGACAGCTCGGGTGTGGGGGAGGGTAGGGCATTAATAACCGACACAACCGGCCGGCCCGCCTGCAGGCGGGATGTCAGTTCCTTTAAGCTTTCCTTGTCAAGACATTCGGAAAGGGCGGCAATCGCCTGCGGACTTGGGGTTGCAACGGCACGAAACTCTGTACCGGAGTTGACGAGCGGGCGAAGATGGCAGTCGTAAATGGTTCCCCGAATGTTGGCAACCGTAACCGTCAGCCCCGCCTGTCGCTCGGCTGCTTGGCTAAACTGCTGCCCCGAAAGGTAGTATATACGAAGCATAAGCCCGCCCAGCAGACCAAGAATTATAAGAAAGGATATTACAGACCGCTTATGCATATATTATCCCCCTTTTTATTAAATTCCCGAGGATACCAACGGCTCGATTACCTTTAAGTTTGCCCGTTTTATGTATGATTTAACCATTCCACCCCCACATCGGTATTAATTCTTGCTTTTTTTATTATATAAGGATATAATGCATTCATAAAATTTACCTCAATAAAGGCATACTCCTATCGTCATGCGGGAATAATTGGAATCAAGCCAACTAACCGCAGTATTAAAATCGGCGACCGGAAAGGAATTGAAAGCCATGTCGGACATAACCGAAAGCACAAAAAAAGCAGAGAAAACCGGGGAGAGGAAGCCTCGATTTACCACTGAAAACTGCTTGAACGGGATGCTTGCCGCCTCGGTGTTGCAGATTGTGCTCGCCCTGCTGCTCTATCTGCTGGCGTCGGTCAAGATGGAATTGCTCCTTATTGAAACGGCGGTTGGGGTTGCACTTACCCTGTCTGCATATTTTAAAGCTGACGAGCGTGTGCCATGTATCCTGCTTCGAGTAATTAATATATTTTTGCTATGCGGAGTTCTGGCGTTCGGCATCGGGATTATTGTTGCATCCTACTTTATGCTTGCGTCATCCGGCGAACCCAATCTGCAAATCGAGTATTCACAGATTATTTGGATAATCCTGCCGTTTATCGTGCTGCCGCCGCTGCTTTTTCTGCAGACCGTGTTTGCAATTACGGCAAGATACCGCAGAAGGTTTGACCTTGTGCTGGCGAGGATTAATGGGATCCTGGTTTTGGCTCTGTCGCTGATTCTCTGCTTTATTTCGCTGGAATATCGTCAGGGAGGCGAAAGGCTGATCCTTACCTCCTTTACCACGCCAAAGGTTTTTGGATATGATTTTACCATTGCTATTGATAATATCATTACACGCGCTGTTTTTTGTGTTTGCAGTATCGCATATGTGGTGTTTGCATTTAAGCTGCGCTCAATGCCTGACAAATCAAAAAAGTAAAAAGAAAAAACCGTATAAAAAAATCGCCCGAAAATTTATCGGGCGAATTTTTGCGTTTTATTTCAGTTGGGCTTTTCGGTCAGCCTTGTTTCGGCGGTTTTTAAAAGATTTAGCAGGGAGGACGCGAAAAGCGGGTAATCCTTCTCAATGCGGTCGGACGATAATATCGGCGCGTCGTCCAGTCCCTGCTCCCCGTTAATGCACCCTCCGGATGCCAGATGCCCGAGCGCAGCCGCTGTTCGGGCAAGCTCACCAGTGACCGCCGGCTGATAGAGATATTCGGGAAGTGAAAACAAAGCCTCGGGGTTTTTGGAGTTGGCTGAGTAAATCTGGCGGAACACCGAATAAACGGTCAACATGATTGCCGCAGAAGCCTCTGCTGTCAGGGCTTTGTTATTGCACCGCTGAAGCAGATCAAACAGAATATGTAGAGAATTTATGATAAGCTTTTTATTAAGGGTGGGAAGCACGCTGCCTCGGAACTGGTTTTCCTTTACCGAAGGATCATTTTCCGGTATCTCATCCACAGCTATCATGGCTCCGGATTTATCAGGAGTCCGTCCAAGCAGGTAATCACACGAAACGTGATAATAATTTGCCACCCTGACCACAAACTCCAGTCCGCATTCTCTGATTCCCTTTTCGTAATGGGAGAGCAGAGCCTGAGATATATGAAGTTCCTGGGAGGCCTTTTTCTGGCTGATACCACGCTCCTTGCGTAAAAGCGTAAGTATTCTCGGGAAAGCGGTATTCATACTGCGAGCACCTCAAAACACATAATATTAGGACAAAAACGCCTTATTTCCCGCTTATGGGAAATAAGGTCCTAGGTCTGGGCTTAAGTGGGGGTGTCGGACTATTCTATACGGTTCCAAGTAAAACTCTAAGGATAGTCTATAAACAGATAAAATATACCGACTGTTTATCATTATAACCTATCTACTGTTTGTTTGTAAATCGTCAATTTGCGATTTTTTTGGGGAAATTTTGATGAAAACATACAAAAATCATACCATCCGGCGTGGATTGATAGAAAAAATGAGGTTATTCGAAAACCACAAAGCAATCCGGGGCGTAATCTACGCCCCGGATATGTCGACTATTTGTCGCCCTGAACAATGTTTTCGGCGTACATCCGCATATCATGCTCGGAACGGATGTTGCTTCCGCGCGCCCTTATCATTTCCTGAACATAGGAGGGAAGCGTATCGAAGAATTTGCCGGCGTGCGCGTTTTTGCTTAACAAATCGTCAAGGTTGTTGTAGGTATCCTTATGCATTAACAGTATTCCTTTCAAAAATTTTATGAGCCTGAAACGCCCACAAATATGTTATGCTTATTTTATATATCTATATACATAAATATATCAGGATATCAGGAATACATCGGGAAGGGCGTTTTTGTTGGGCGGTTATTGACAGGGATACCTACTATTTGGACTATGCAATCGGGTATTGCTTGCCTTTGATAATCTCGAGGGAAAACCTCTCGTATTGGTTAAGCCAGTCTTTCCCGAGTTTAGACTGTATGACCGATTTCACCGCCTTTAAATCGTCGGGTTGTCTTGTTCCGACATTGTGGCAGTCGCTCCCGAACACAACGGTATGCCCGTCCTTAATCCATTTTATCACGGCTTTTCTAAGCTTGCTTTCAAATAATGCCCGATAATTAACCTGTATAACAGCGTCGTCAAAATCAATTATTTCGTTGATTGCGTCTTGATTATATATGGTGATATAGCGGTCAAGATGGGCAAATATCGGGGTGAGAGACTGGTTGATGCAAAGGTTATAAACCTCATCAATAAACCAGCTTTCGTATGCCGAATAAGGCAGCTCCACCAGAAGATAGTCGGTACCTTCAAAACATAGAGGACGAAGGTTAAGATTCTGCACGTCATGCTCTATATATACCTCGGCTGCCGGAATAATAACCGGCATCCCTTCCCGCCTGCTGCCGTTTAATAAATCGAGCGAGTTTTGTCTTATCCTGAGAAAGTCGTCAAGTCCCTGCTTGTGGGGATAAAAATGAGGAGTAGCGACCAGAATGCCCACACCCTGCTTTTCGAGCATGGACATCATCTCGAGCGACATTTCCAAATCCCTTGCGCCGTCGTCAATGCCGGGAAGGATGTGCGAATGAAAATCTACAAACAAATGGAAGTCCTCCTTTTCTGATCCGCTGCAAAGGGAGAAGAGGAACAGAACGGGAAATCAAAAAAGTCTTTATACCGAAAAAACACATCTACATGCCATTCGGTATGAAAGACTTTTCGGCGAAACAATATGACTATACGGCTTTTTACTATACTGAATCTTTGGAGTATTTATAGTGCCCGTATCCGTAAAAATTAGTATTTACTGTTCTGGAATCATTGAAGATGACTCCAAGTATGTTTACTTCCGCAAATTCACAGCTTTCAATGGCCTTTTTAAGCTGGTCGTGGCGAGAACTCCCATGTCTTATGACAAGCAGGACTCCCGCGGTCTGTTTTGCAACAATGATTGCGTCGGATACAATATTTAACGGGGATGCGTCAAGAACAACATAATCATATGCTTTTTGAACGATTGCCAGCAGGTCGGACATACGGGTGGAACCGAGCAACTCCGAGGGGTTGGGAGACAGAGGACCTGCCGTAATAACATCAAGATTGGGGGCAACATTTTCATGCAGCGCGTCTTCAATCTTATCAATACCGCAGAGTATGCTTGTAAGACCTTTATTGGTCGGCAGCTTAAAGAACTGATGCACCGAAGGCTTGCGAAGGTCGCAATCCATCAGCAGAACCTGTGCGCCGGTCTGTGCCAACACCATAGCAAGATTGACAGATGTTGTCGATTTGCCTTCGTTGGGCATGGCGCTTGCAACGACCACGGTCTTGCTGGTCTTGGTTGCAAGGGTGAATAAAAGATTGGTTCTTATAGTTTTAAATGCCTCTCGCACATGAAAGGGGGCCGATTCGTTTAACAGAATGCCGTCCGCAGGCTTTCTTCTTTTTGTGGAAGTAAAATCAACGACATTCTTTGCAGGCTTGGTTATGCTCATGACCTAGTATCCTCCTTTTGTCTGAGAGTTCAATACCGGTATCGAACCAAGTACCGGTATGTTATACAACTTTTTTATCTCATCTTCACCCTTTACACGCAAATCAAGCATGTCCCTAAGCACAATATACAATACCGATACGAAAAGCCCCAACATAATTCCGAATATACAATTCAGACTTAAATTCGGCGAAGAAGGTCTAGTAATAGGTTTGGCATAATCAATGACCTTGATAATACCGGTTTCTGTGAAGTCTTTAATAATATCGGGGGCGGTTCTTGCAATCGCGTTGACGATTTCCATGGATTTTTTCGGACTGTCGGAAGTAATCGAAATATTCATAATCTGCGTTTCCTGAGCAGTTGAGACTGACATCATTCTTCTAATCTGATTAGAGGTGTAGGGGAGATTATGATTAAGAACTACCTCATCGAGAACCCTGTCGCTCTTGATTAAACTTGTATATGTATTGACGACCTTCTGTGCGGTTATCACATCGTAATAGTCGCTGCTGCTGCTCGAGGATTTTTGAGAGCCCGAAACATACAGTTGGACAGTCGAAGTGTACATAGGCTTTAATAACAGCTTGGTAATACCGAATGCGCCTAAAAGACCGATAAGACATGCAAGCAGAATCACCCAGATGTTTTTAAAAAGTAATCGGAAAAGCGCCAGTAAATCAAGAGAACCATGCACAGTGTTGCCTCCTTGCTTTTTGAATCATAAATGATACAAATATTACCGAACTCTATAAAAGTCGGCGGCTTAACGCCATCTTGTCCCATTATAGCATAGAAGATTGTCAAATTAAATAGAACTTTAGAAAAAAATTTTTAACATTTACTTTATTGAATTTTTTAGAAATTTTCCGGATTAAACACCCGCAGTCTGTAACAGGTAAAGTTGTTGGGTATAATCCGGTCTAAAGCACAAAATATTTATGATTTTAATTTTTGCATGCCTTTTGCATGTGTTATCATGTATTATAGCAATAAAAGTGCCAATAATCGTATATAATATACGTATAAATGGATACAGATAAAATAAAATTATAATATATTAGCTAAAAGTTATATGTCAAAATTTCCAAAAAATTGCGATTAAAATAGAAAATAATTTAACATTTGGCAGTTGCCATTTTTTATATTATGATGTATAATACCGGTATGAGATGATTGTGACTGGTATTGCGCATGGATTATCACGGAAAAGGAGTTTTATTATGAAAAAGGTTTTCGCAACGATTATATGCTTTATCATTGCTACAGCGGTAGCGATAAGCGCGTCTGCTGCCGGACTTGATGCAAACAAACAGAAGGTCCTGGATGCCCTTAAAGAAAAGGTAACGGCAAACGGAAAAACCTACTCTGTGCCTGCCGATCTTATTACACAGGCCGAAAATTATCTGAAGAGGGATGATGTTACCATCACCGCCGATCAGGCAGACGCTATTGTAGAGCAGATTGAGGCTGCGGCCGAGATTGTCAAGAAAGCCGGGGTTTCCACCGCTGCCGAGCTGAGCGCAGCAGAAAAGACCGCTTTGCTTGAAAAAATCAATGCTGCCGCAGAGGTTGTTAACCTGACCGTTTCGGTAGATTCGGCCAAAGGGAAAATCACGGTTTTGTCCGGAAATGAGCTGGTTGCTTCCGACGAGGGTGCCATCAAATTTACAGGCGTTGATGTCTCATATCTTGTGGTTCTGGCAGCTTCGGTAGTTGCGCTTCTTACCGGATGCTATGTTGCCGCCCGTAGGATGAGGCTGTTTTCCAGATGATTCGACGCAATTTTATAAAAAAGGGAGCAATGGTATATTTATATTTGCCATTGCTCCTTTGCACGATTGGATATATTATCATGTATATTGTGCTCTATCCCATTGTTCGACCCGTCCTATCATCCATGAACCTGATAATTTCCGAAAACAAACCCGATTACTCATCAAAGATTACTTCTATATTTAAGGATGAAGATGCGGGTTTTCTGGATTCGGAAACAGTGAATGAGAAGGACGTGGTTATGCCAACCTACGGCACCCATTATGCCCGCCTTGAAATCAGCTCGGTGTCGATTAAAACCGATCTGTATTTTGGGGACAGTACCGCCGTGCTTAAAAAGGGGGTAGGGCAATATATTGGGAGCTCTATACCGGGTTATGGAAAACCGTTGCTTATAGGCGGACATAACATCAGCGCCTTCCGGGCGCTTCAGCATGTTAAAAAGGGAGATACTGTGGTAATAACGACAAACTACGGAGTATATAAATACGAGATTACCGGCACAAAGGTCGCTGATCATCGGGACAAAAAGGCATATGACCTTTCTCAGGAAAAGGAGCAGTTAATCCTTTATACATGCTATCCTTTCAACAAGCTCGGACTTACCTCCAAGCGTTATTTTGTCTATGCCGATAAGGTTTCCGGGCCGAGAATAGTATCCGCTCCGGCAGTATAAAAGGAAAGGTCATAGATTTCATGAATAAGTTCCTTGTTTCACAGGTCATCAGTGCTATACTGTCATTTTTAATGATGATTTGTATAACAGTGTTGGCAACCTCTATTTGTTTGTCACTGACATTTTTTCGCCCAGGTTTTATTACCGAACGGATGAATGACAAATACTACAATTTGGCGCTGGACTCTCTCAGACAAACCCTGAAAGATGAGATTGCGCCCCCCAGCCATATGCCGGAAGAGGTGTTCGGCGAGCTGTTTAACGTTCGCCTTATTGAAGAGGACTCTCAGGAAAGTGTTCGGGCAATACTTGAAGGCATTGATTATTTTCATGATTCCTCGCAGGTTCGTAAGATGGTTATGGACAGGTTTATTAAATATGCCGAGGAAAACAATATTGACCATGCCGAAACAAATCTCGAAGCACTTGCCGATATCTGCATCGAGGAATATAAACGTCAGATCAGCGTACCCTATTTAAAGAGCTTCGCGCCTATCAGGCATATGTTCCAGGAGGCATTCACATATATGATTTTGATTCTTTCTTTTCTTTTGATTCTGTTGCTCTTCTTTTTGTTCGGAATCCACAGATTCAAGCACCGCGCGTTAAGATACTGTATTTACAGTCTTTTTGCATCGGCTTTGCTGATGATTCCTATTCCGCTCTTCTTATTAATCCAGGGCGCCTATAATAAAATCAACTTATCACCGGAGCATGTCAAGATGCTGTTCACATCAATGATAAGTTCAACATTACTGTCTTTAGTACTCTGCGGTGCTTTGATTGCCGCTGTCGGCGGAGGCTTGATTCTTGTGGTGCGGAGTATGAGATACAAGGCTATCAGAGGCGGGAAAAAGTATTAAGCCTCTCTGAGACTAGGCTTGCGAATCCGATTATCAACCATCCAAGATACAATAACATAATGATGTAAAAAAGCCTGATGTTCAGCAAAAAGCTGTCGTCAGGCTTTTATCTGTCTGTTTATCAATAAGATTAGTCGTCCAAATCGGCTATATCGTGCTTGGGCGGATTACGCAAAAGCTGGCGTGCCTGCCGAATCTCGGCAAGACGCTGTGCGATGGTCTCCTCGGTACGGCGCAGCAGATCCTCGGAAAAATCGCTGGCGCCCTTTCGCATTTCCCGGGATTTCATCTGTGCCTGGGTCAAAATTTCGTTTGCCTTTTGCTGTGCCTGCTTCACAATCTCTTCCTGAGATACAAGACGGCGAGCGCGTTCCTCCGCATTGCGTATGATACCCTCGGCTTCCCGCTTGGCGGTCTCTACAATATCGCCACGGTCGGCAACGATTGCTTTGGCCTGGCGCACCTCGCTGGGCATATTCCCGCGGATATCATCCACAATATTGCGGAGCTGTTCGGCGTCAACAACACGCTTGCTTGACAGAGGAAGACTCCACGCTTTATCAAGCATATCATCAATCTGTTCCAACAGTTCTTCAACCGTCATTTTCCAAGACCATCCTTTCTTTTTAAAAGCTGATACTACATTTTCCCGCTTGCTGCCTTATCAGCATTTGTATGTTTAACCTTTTTTGTAATATCATCGATAATACATTCGGGAACAAAATCCGAAACATCCCCTCCGAGCCGTGCCACCTGCTTGACAAGGCTTGAAGAGAGATACATATACTCCGCCGTGGTGGTTAAAAAAACCGTCTCAACCTTTGGATTAATTTTGCGGTTGGTGAGGGCCATCTGAAACTCGTACTCAAAGTCGGACAGGGCGCGAAGCCCTTTAACGATAACCGAAGCACCCTTGAGCTTTGTATAATCCGCAAGCAGACCATCGTAGTATTCAACCTTGACATTGCCCAACCCTGCCGTCGCACGCTTAAGAAACTCAACGCGTTCCTCTTTTGTAAACATAGCCTGCTTTGCCGTATTGGTCATTACAACAACAATTACGTTATCAAATAGTGAAGACGCCCGGCGGATTATATCCATATGTCCCTGCGTTACGGGATCAAAGCTGCCTGGGCAGACTGCTGTTTTTGCCATATATATTCATATCCTTTCAGGCATCGACGTTAACTAAGCCCTGCCTTATTCCTAGACATTTTCCCAACGGTAAAGCCGGATTCGCACCCTTCCGTAACTGTAAATACGGGAAAGGGTATATAAGCCCGCATGCTCGGGCATATAGGTGTCACTGTCGGATTCGCAGACAATAACACCACCCGGATTCATGTGGGGGTGAACCGCCTGTAACGCCGGTATAAGCAGTCCGGAGGAATAGGGAGGATCCAAAAATGCAATGTCATATTTATCACTTGACCGGGCAAGGTACGACAAGCCGTCTGTGTTGAGAACCTGCGCCCTTTTTGGAATGTCGGGGTCCCTGCGAGCCATTCCGTTCAAATTTCTTCGGATAACGGCAACCGCGTCGGGGCTTTTATCAATAAAAACACATCCGGCAGCACCCCGGCTGAGGGCTTCCAGTCCCATCTGACCCGAACCGGCGAACATATCAAGAACCTGACGACCCTCTATCTCAAACTGAAGCGCACTGAAAATACCCTCCTTGACCCTTTCGGCAGTGGGACGAGTATCATCGCCCGCAAGGGTTTCAAGACGAAAGCCGCGTGCGCTTCCGGTAATAATTCGCAAACCGTTCCGCTCCTTTTTAACATAGGCGGGATTTTTAAAGCTTTTTGTCTTTTTCAAAGCTCGCGCTTACGGCGGATATCACGGCGTCCTCAAAACCGTGCTCCTGGAGCGCGCAGACTCCCTCGATTGTTGTACCTCCCGGAGAGCAAACCTGATCGGCAAGATTGCGCGGGTGCTCGCCCGTTTCCTGCATAAGACGGGTGGTGCCTAGCACCGATTGGGCGGCAATTTTCAGGGCGGCCGATTTCGGGATACCGTACCTCACACCGGCCTGCGCCAAGGAGTCGATATACATAAGTGTAAAGGCGGGCGAACAACCCGCAATGGAGGTAAAGGCGGGAAAAAGATGCTCGTCCAGTTCAATTATCTGACCGACCGCCTCAAATATCATCCGCACGGTTTTTTTATGCGTATCGGTGACATGGCCATTGGCACAGAATGCCGCCATACCCTCCCCGACCCGGGCGGCTATGTTGGGCATGACGCGAACTAAAGGAACTCCGCCGCCGAGCAGTTCTTCAATCCACGAGATGGATTTACCGGCCGCAATGGAGATGACAAGGGGAGTACGGCGGGCAAGAATGGGCGAAAGGGCAGGAAGAACCGAGGGCAGAATCTGGGGCTTAACCGCAAGTATCACGGTATCGGCCTGTTTTGCAACCTCCTCGGCCGAAGACGAAATAACAATTCCGCAGTCCTCAAAAAGCTGCATAAGTCTGGCCGAATCCCGGTCATAAACCAGAATATCCCCGCCGCGAAAACCTCCGGACACCAATCCGCGCAGGATGGCGCCCCCCATATTTCCCGCGCCGATAAAACCAATCTTCATACCAATCCATGTCCTTTCAACACGATACCCAAAACCGTTTAGTTTATTCTACATTTTTACATGATATATGTCAATAACGCTATAACAAGCCGACAAAATTAACATGCAGTCTGACCATGCCCGACTTTATTGCCGCTGCCTGCATTTTTTACTGCGCGAGAAATTTGCGGCGGCTCCCGAGCATCGGGCAGGAAGACGCAAAAATCTTTCAAACCATCGCTGCCGCAGGCGGTTGGACGCGTGGAAATAAAGGTTCACAACCCCCTCAAGGCCGGCGTCTTCAATCGAAGAAAAGCCGTAGCCTGCCGTATCATCCAGCAGCAAGATTTTTTTTAAGAGTTCAAAGCCCTCGTCGGGATGCTTCCGCGCCTTTAAAAAGGCCGAGGAAAGCTCGCGGATGGTTGAGTTCTCCCGCATAACCGAACGCCATCTGATGGCATGCCCGGGACAGCTTAGTCTTCCCGGAGGAAAGAGCCGCGTCTTTGGCGGTGTACAGAAGACGTCCTTTAAAACCCCGTCGCTGTAAAGCCGGAGGGAGAACCCGTTGCGGCATCCGACTACCCCGATAGCACGGGTGCACAGCTTTAAGGTCAGACAGCGCGAAAGGTCGTAAAAAGCCTTCAGCTCATTACGGTCTGCACAATCGTCAAATAATGCCCAGCCGTTGCCTGTTCGGACAAAAGCAACCGTGTGCTCCGCGCTTTCCTTGCGGCAAGGCACATATCCCTGTGCGTCCATATATGCGGTAACGAGATATATGATACGCTCCTGCGCCGCTTCAAAGCCTTGGTCAAGCAGGAGCTGCAGGCTGGCATATTCCTTCATGGGGAGGTCATTCCTTTCCGCCGTACAGGCAAATACGTCAAATTAATTATATTAAACCCGTCGCTGTCAACGGTTATTGCCCAACAGTTTTATGATTCCCTTGGCAATCTCCATTATAATCAGAGGGGCTATCGACAGGATTGCGACAATCCCCCACTGCGTTCCCGTCATGCCGATAACCTCAAAGACGCCCTGCAGGAAAGGCAGAACCAAGACCGCCAGCATCAAAATACAGGATGCCAAAAATGCGCCCAGCATATATCTGTTGGTGTGGAAGCCCACCCTGAACAAAGAATGGCTGGAACGGATATTAAATGCATGCACAAGCTGTGACAGTGCAAGGGTTGCAAACGCCATGCTCTCGCCAAGCGGGATGTTGGGATCGATACTGTTAAAGGCAAAGACGCGCGAGCCGATATAGTAGGCTGAAAGGGTGAGAATCCCAATCATAACGCCTTGGAAAACCGACATGATTCCGACCCCGTGGGAAAAGATGCTTTCATTCTTCTCGCGGGGAGGACGTTTCATAACATCATGCTCAACCGGCTCCATACCGAGAGCAATCGCGGGCAGACTGTCGGTCACTAGGTTAATCCACAAAAGCTGAATCGGAAGTAAAGGGGATTCCTTCCATATCATGAGGGAGAGGAAGATTGTAACAATCTCGCCGAGATTGCAGGAAAGCAGGAACTGGATAGATTTTCTTATGTTATCGTAAATTCCGCGCCCCTCCCTGACGGCGGTGACGATGGTGGCGAAATTGTCGTCGGTCAGGGTCATATCGGCCGCCCCCTTGGCGACATCCGTGCCTGTAATACCCATGGCGCAGCCGATGTCGGCAGCCTTGAGAGCGGGGGCGTCGTTGACGCCGTCGCCGGTCATGGCGACAATCTGATCCGCCTTCTGCCATGCCTTGACTATGCGTATCTTGTCGGACGGGGTAACCCGCGCATATACCCGGTAATGCCGGATTCTTTCAAAAAGCTCCTCATCGCTCAATTTTTCAAGCTCGGTTCCGGTGATGGCCTGACTCTCATCCTGCAATATGCCGAGTTCACGGGCGATTGCCGAAGCGGTCACCACATGATCGCCGGTTATCATTACGGTAAGTATGCCGGCGGTATTGCATTCTTCAATGGCCTTCATCGCCTCGGGACGGGGCGGGTCGATCATGCCGACAAGCCCGCCGAAGGCAAGACCGTTTTCAAGCTCCTCGGGATCCATCTCGGCGGGCACCTGCTCAATGGTTTTATAGCCCACGGCAAGTACCCTCAGGGCGTCACGCGCCATCTCCTCATTTGCGGCTTCGGCCGCCTTGCGGTTCTCTTCGTCATTCCAGATACACCGGCCGAACAGTATGTCGGGCGCCCCCTTGACAATAACCACCTTTTGGTCCTCAATCATATTGATGGTTGTCATCAGCTTACGGTCGGAATCAAAGGGGATTTCGCCTATACGCGGATGCTCGGCGTTCAAATCCTCCTTAACAAGACCGTATTTCAATGCGGCTGCGACAATGGCGGTTTCGGTCGGGTCGCCGATATGCCTTTCGGCGCCGTCCTCGATACGCACCGTTCCGTCGGTACACAGGGTCGCAAGACGGATAAGGGCAAGCCCGCTTTGGGGTATATTTTCCTCGAGAGGTATTATGGATTTTCCGTTATAGACGCGCATGAGAGTCATGCGGTTCTGGGTGAGTGTGCCGGTCTTGTCCGAGCATATCACCGAAGCGCATCCGAGAGTTTCGACGGCGGGAAGACGGCGTATAATCGCATTCTTGGCGACAAGCCGCTGAACCCCGAGCGCCAGCACGATGGTAACGATAGCCGGAAGCCCTTCGGGAACGGCGGCAACCGCAAGGGATATCGCGGTCATAAATATGTCGAGAGGATTCATGCCGTTTATGAGTCCTACCACAAGGATGACCGCGCAGATGCCGAAGGCCAGCAGACCGAGGGCCTTACCAAGCTGGGCAAGCCTTTGCTGAAGCGGCGTCGCCCCCTCGGTTTCGTTGTCAAGCATGGCGGCGATTTTTCCCATTTCTGTGGTCATGCCCGTCTCGACCACAACCGCCTTTGCACGGCCGTAGGATACGGCGCATCCGGCGTATGCCATATTGACCCGGTCACCAAGCGTGGCGAGGTCGTCGACGTCCGCCGCCGCATCCTTTTCGACGGGAACCGATTCGCCGGTAAGCGCGGCTTCATCGCAGCGCAGGCTGGCGGATTGTATAAGCCGGCAGTCGGCGGGAACCATATCGCCCGCCTCTATCTCTATTATATCACCCGGAACCAACTCGGTTGATTTTACTGTTTTAAGGCTTCCGTCACGGTAAACCCGCGCGGAGGGGGCCGACAGATTTTTAAGTGCCTCAAGCGCTGCTTCGGCTTTGCTCTCCTGAACCACACCCAGGATTCCGTTTAATATGACAATCAGCAAAATGACAATCGGTTCAACCCATTCGGCGGGCTGTCCGACGGCGACGTGATAGACGCTTATCCCCAGATATATAGCCGCGGCGATCATTAGAATAATCACCATAACATCCTTTAGCTGTTCCAGAAATCTCTGTAAAAAGGTGCGCGGAGGCTTTTCATTAAGCTTGTTTGCCCCATAGATTTCTATTCTTTCGGCGGCGTCATCTTCACTCAGTCCTGTCTCAAGATCGGTGTTCAATTCCTTTACTATCTGCTCGGATGAACTGCTGTACCAAATCAACATAGGTCCCCCTAGTATTTTATATACCGCAGCATTTGGCTGCACGTTGTTATTATAATGTATTTATACTTAATATGGAAGAAAAAACGCAAAATTAATATTTAATTCATTTTACGACCGATAAAAGCGCCGACATACTCTTTCTTGTATTCGTGTATACTGTGCGGTATAATCGGAATTACAATAGACAGTCCGTCGGAAAGGGGCGACCACCTTGGCGGAAAACAGATATGACATTGTTATAATCGGCGGAGGAGCCGCAGGGCTTGCCGCATCCATATTTGCCGCCCGCGGCGCAAAAGGGAGCTGTTCGGTTGCGATAGTTGAAAAGCAGCAGCGTGTGGGGCGCAAACTGCTGGCAACCGGAAACGGCACATGCAACCTCAGCAACAGCGGCGCGGATTTGAGCCGTTATCACGGGAACGACAGGGGCTTTGCCAGTGGGGTGCTGGAGGGATTCCCGGTTGAGAAGACGTGTGAGTTTTTTGCCTCAATCGGGGTTGAATGTACAGAGCGCGAAGACGGGCGTATATATCCCTTGTGCCTTCAGGCCGGAGCCGTGCTCGACTGTATGCGCCTTGAAGCCCGGTCGCTGGGGGTTGCCGAGCTTGTCAATATGCAGGTTACCGGCATTGTATGCAATGACGGTTTCATCCTCGATACAACCGGCGGCAGGCTGTATGCGAAAAGGGTGCTCGTATGTACCGGCGGCGCCGCCTCTCCGTCGCTCGGCGGGTCGGCGGAGTCCTATTCGCTCCTGACCTCGCTTGGGCATACCCGCACCCCGCTTTTTCCCTCAATCGTGCAGGTTCGCACCGACACCCAATATATAAAATCGGTCAAGGGTATACGTGTGGACGCGGTTATCTCGTTTGAGCTCGACGGGCGCACTCTGGCGTCCGAAAAGGGAGAGGTCCTGTTTACCGATTACGGACTGTCCGGACCCGCCGTGATGCAGATTTCCCGTTTCGTATCCGACTGGGAGAGGCGCAGACAGGGCAGGATGACGGCCGTTCTCAATCTCCTTCCCGATATGGGGCAAGAACAGATAATGGAATCGCTGAGACGCAGGATAGGGATGCAGGGGCGTACCATGGGAGATATGCTTACCGGACTGTTGCAAAACCGTCTGGGACAGACGGTTTTGCGCTCTGCGGGCTACCGGGATTTCAGCCGTCCGGCAGTTTCCCTTGATGAAGATGATTTGGAACGCATAGCCAAGGCCATAACAAGGTGGGAAACAGAGGTAACCGGAACTCAGGGCATGGGCGGCGCCCAGACTACTGCCGGCGGGATTGCCACCGGGGAGTTCGACCCGAACACAATGGAATCGCGGATTGTGCCCGGACTGTATGCTGCCGGCGAGCTTCTGGATATCGATGGAGACTGCGGCGGGTTTAATCTTCAATGGGCATGGGCGTCGGCCTATGCCGCTTCAAGGGCGATAATAGACTCGCTTGACAGGTGATATAAGATTCGGAAGGGAAATGGGAGCTTTATGAAGATAAAAAAGCTGTGGCTTGCTGCGGGCGGATTCGGGCTTGCCGCGGGATTTTATATCCTTCTTACGGTCTTCGGAATAGGATGTCCGATTCGCGCCGTTACGGGCATACCCTGCCCGGGCTGCGGGATGACAAGGGCATATCTGTCGCTGCTCAAGCTTGATATTGCGTCTGCCTTCAGGTATCACCCGCTTTTCTGGATGCCGCCGCTTTTAATTCTATCCCTGTTTATCAAAAAAGAGCAGCTTGCCCGACCGATAAGAATAACCGTCCTGACTACTTTTGCCGTTTTGGCAGTAGGGGTATATCTTGTCCGGCTGCTTTTATATAAGGACTTTCCCGTCTGATTCCAAGCCCCTTAAACTAAAAATATCAACGAAAGTGGCAGAGGGGGTCAGCCCTCTGCCACGATGTCTTCCAGAACCTTGATAAGATCGTTTAGATTGTTTAACCTGACGTTCCGTTCAAGTATGGCGTTTTTTAAATCCACCGACAGGGTTTCAAATTTATCTCTTATACTGGGATCGACGTATGACATAGGTTTTATTCCTTTCTTTTCCGACTTAACAGGATAAAAATTTATTTATTTAAATCTATCTATAATTTCAAATTCCCCGTTTTATAATACTTTATTAATACGAAATAATGGAAAATCTATAATATATTTAATACAGACTCAAAACAGTACTTGTTTACGTAAAATGACGGAAAGTTTATTATATTTAATAAAAAACATAAAACAATATTGATTTATTAATCAAATAAGTATAATATGGATATATAGTATTTATCTAACACAACATCCCGAACTACTCATTTTAGAAATGTGAATGTATAAATTTTGCAGGAGGAGCAGGCTTGGAAAATTTAACATTTTCGGCTTATCAACCAATCCGGCAATATCACCTTATAATAATCATCATTGTACTTGTATTATTAGTCTTAGTATTAGGTTTAATATTCTTTGTGTTGCGCCGTAGATTCCGTCGTCTCAAATCAGAACATGATGATATTCATAAACTCTTTGCTTTATATAAGACATTTATTGATGCCGAGGATAATCTGGTCTACCTGAAGGACAGCGATCTTAAGTATGTCTTTGTAAACAAGGCGTTTACATATTTCTTTGAACTGAATGAAGACGAGGTAGCCGGACTTGACGACTATGATTTTATGGATGCCGAGATTGCGGAAAAAAACCGGGAAACCGATAGAAAGGTTTTCGAACACAGAGCGGTAATCGTCGATGACTTTAAAATGAACAATCGCAACTACAGGGTAACAAAATTTCCGGTAACCCTGCTTAACGGCAGCATAGGAGTCGGCGCACATATCAAGGATGTCACCGACGAACAGAGAAACATAAAGCAGCGGGAGATTTATTTCAAGACCCTGCTTTCAATCGGCGACGGCGTCATGGTTGTTGACCGAAACGGCATGGTGGAAATGATAAATAAGGAAGCCGAGAGGCTTACGGGCTGGAGCAACTCCGAGGCTGTGGGCAAACCATACCGAGAGGTTTTCCCGCTGGAATGCGGCGGGAACGATGCGCTTAATGACTCTGTTAAATGCGTTCTGGAAAAGGGATGTGTCAACGAGTTTAAAATAAATGCACGGCTTACCGCAAGGAACGACAAGGAATATTATATCGAGTACTGCGCCGCGCCGATAAAGGACGATATGGACAACGCAATCGGTGTTGTTGTGGTTTTCAGGGACGTGACCGAAAGAAAGCTGCAAAATGACAAAATCGAATATCTGAGCTACCATGATTCCCTCACCGGTCTTTATAACAGGCGGTTTTTCGAGGAGGAACTGCGCAGGCTGGATACAGAGTCCAATCTTCCGATATCAATTGTTATGGGGGATATGAACGGCTTAAAGCTGACCAATGATATTTTCGGACATGTATTTGGCGACGCCCTGCTTGTCAAGATGGCAGAGGTGCTCAAAAGGGTGTGCAGGGAGCAGGATGTAATAGCCCGCTGGGGCGGTGACGAGTTTGTGATTCTTCTCCCGAAAACGTCATGCGACCAGGCCACGGATATTATTAAGATAATAAAACATGAGTTTGCCGAAGAGAACATCAAGGCTATCAAGGGAAGCATCTCGATGGGCTGTGCCACCAAACAGAAGCCATCCGATAATATAAAGCAGGTTCTCGAATACGCCGAGGATATGATGTATTCCGTCAAGACGCTCGAGAGGGACGATATACGCAATTCGGCGATAGATTACATAATAACCTCTCTGCACGAAAACAGCGCCCGCGAGAGGGAGCATTCTATTCGTGTAAGCGAGCTGTGCTGCAAGATGGGCAAGGCGCTGGAGCTGTCCGAGGTCGAGGTCCGCAAGCTCAAGGAGGCGGGATACCTTCACGATATCGGCAAGATTGTGCTTGAACCCGGACTGATGAACAAAAACCATCTTCTGACCAACCGGGAATGGAACGAGGTAAAAAGACACTCGGTCATAGGTTATCGAATCCTGAATTCCTTTGATAATACCCTTGATTTAGCCGAATCGGTTCTTGCCCACCACGAACGTTGGAACGGGTCGGGTTACCCGAAAGGGCTGAAGGGGGACGAGATACCGCTGATTGCCCGAATTATTGCCATTGTCGAAGGCTATGACAGAATGACCCATGATTCTGACAATATTAAGGCAATGAGCAAGGAGGAAGCGATAGGGGTGCTCAAAGAGAATGCCGGCGTGCTGTTCGACCCCGGGCTGGTGGATGTTTTCATAAAAACAATCCAGAACGAAGAAGATTAACAAAAAATGCTTACCGATACAATAGTCGGTAAGCATTTTTTACAGGCTTTAGCCTGTTTTGACGTGTCTTGTCCGCGTCAAAACCAGATAAAAGCTATGCCGGGGGAGGGAGCAGCTTTAACTTCAAGTTTTCTTTACGCTCATGCCGCGGGGCACCCCATGTTCTACTCAGTCTTGCTAAAGCAAGCCCGGGCAGAAAGATGGCAAAGACCGCCGGGGAGGGTTTCGATTCCCTCCCCGGATTCCTCCGCAAACGACCAAAGGCTGCCGCCTTTGGAATCCGCAGATTGTGATAAAGAGTAAGTGATACTCTTTTAAGAGTGGTAGGGCAAGAGGTGCAAAGTGGTGCAGTAGAAAGAATTTTCACTGCATCTTGAGATGCTTGCCAGTAATATGTCCTTTTAGGGTCTATGCAAGCTGCCGGCTAAGCCGCTGGCTTTGACTAAACCCTGTTTTTGTCATGCCTGTATTACGGACGCAAGCAAAAGAAGCGGGAGGTTGTCGGCATAGATTGTATCAAACTGCGATATCGGCAGGGGATTTGTGCCGCGCCCCACCTCCACGGTATATCCGGGACGGCGGAAATCCTGAATAAACCAGTCCTTGTACCCAGCATAGGATGCAATCCCGACCGCCTCGTCAAGCGTATACCCGCTTACATTAGCCAAAGCCCTGCCGATTGCAAGGGCTTCGGGCGGGGCGAGATTTTGAAAATTCCAGTATATGACCTCGCCCTGACTGTGGTACGCAAGGACAAGCCGAAAATCATGACCTCTCGTAAAAGCCACCATCGCCTGAACCTCGGGCTCTGATTCCGGATAGGGACCGGAATACCGCGTCGGACCGGGACCGGTAATCCCCGCGGCAGCCTCTGCCGCCTTGGATTCCTGCCACCCCGCGTTATAGTTATGATTGAGATCCACCCCGCGGTTGTTTGCCTGCCAGTTGTCTGAAAAGTCGGTGCTGCCGTTGTTCCACTGTATAAGCTGGCTGTAATTGGGATTATCGGGCGACAGACCGTTTAAAACAAGCTCAATCCCGTCGGGATTCACCATGGGCACAATATATATGCTGCTGGCGTCCCAAACCTCGGAGATATCGTAGCCGCCGAGCGACCTGTTCTGAGCATACGCCGCCGAGACGTCCTCGATAAATTTCATAAGCAGGGGGGAGGTGATCCATTCCAGCGAATGGTGTGCCCCGTTGTAAAACACCTGATTCGGTCCTCTGCCAAGCCGGATGTAATAAAGGTTCCTGCCAAGAGAGCTCTGTCCGGCGGAGCCTGTCTCAAGAAAGGGGTATCTTGCCCTAAGTCCGGCTATATCCCGTTCCATTATCTCATATGTATAGTCGATGTTGGTGTCAACCACCGGAAAGCCATAGGGCACGACAATCCGCTGACCGACGCGCAGAAAGTCGGCCGACAGCCCCGGATTTGCGGCAAGTATAAGGGCGGGGGATGTGCCGTATCTGCCGGCAATCTCGTAAAGGGTGTCCGAACGCCTTATGGTGTAATTGTCATATCCCAGCAGATAGCGCTCCATGCTGCTGTATGTTTCCGTCCCGATAACGCCGTCGGGAGTCAGCCCGTACCTTGTCTGGAACTCTATCACCGCCTGCCGGGTTTGGGGACCGAATATTCCGTCCAACGCCCCGCTGTAAAAACCGAGCTTGCTCAGGGTCGCCTGTATTTCCATAACGTCCGTGCCGGACATGCCTAAACCGAGCGTTCTCATTCAATCGCTCCCTTCTTTAATATCTTTAGTCATTATATTCAAAACAATTCCTCATTGTTCCGCCTTTGAGAACCATAATAAGCTAAAATCAATAATTGAAATGACCGAAAATGAATGGTATAATGCTTTAGTGTTATGGAAAATAACAAATTAACGCATAACTTTCAAAGACTGTTTACAATTTAGGACGCTCCATATAATACAATAAAAAGAGCGGTTTCTGAATAAAATTCAGGAGGGAAGGCAAAACCATGATTGAAGTGCAAAACCTGTCGAAACGATATGGCAGTCATCAGGCTGTGAAGAATATCAGTTTCAGGGTAGAGGAAGGCGAAATCCTAGGTTTTCTCGGGCCGAACGGCGCGGGAAAAACCACCACGATGAACATTTTGACCGGCTATCTATCGGCCAGCAGCGGGGTCGCGAAAATCAAAGATTTTGACGTTCTGGAACAGCCGAATCAGGCAAAAATGAATATCGGCTATCTTCCGGAGCAGCCGCCATTGTATCTGGATATGACGGTGCGGGAATACCTTGATTTTATGTATGACCTGAAAAAATGCAAGCTGCCAAGAAAGCAGCATATTGCCGAGATATGCAGGCTGGTTAAGATTGAAGGGGTTTACGGACGCCTTATCAAGAACCTGTCAAAGGGATATCGGCAGCGTGTCGGCTTTGCGCAGGCGCTTATCGGCAATCCGCCAGTTCTGATTCTCGACGAGCCGACCGTAGGCCTTGACCCGAAGCAGATTCTCGAAATACGCAGCCTTATAAAAAGCCTAGGCAAGCATCATACGGTCATACTGTCGTCCCATATTCTGCAGGAGATTGAGGCGGTCTGCGACAGGATTATAATAATAAACAACGGCGAGCTGGTGGCAGACGATACCGCCGCTAACCTTGCAAAGAAATACTCGAACGACCGCAGGCTGCTGGTTCGCGTCGCCGGCAGCCAGGAGGATGTACTGAACACCCTCAGCCGTGTGCCCGGGGTCGAAAGGATTGTCTCGCAGGGCGAGAAAGAGCCCGGCGTATTCGAGTTTTCGATTGAGCCCGAGGAGGGAGCCGATGTCCGCCGTGAGATTTCAGAGCGTATCGCGGCGCGTAACTGGGCAATCATGGGCATGCAGTCTAAGGAAATGACGCTCGAGGAAGTCTTTATTGCACTGACGCGCGAGCAGCTTGGCACTACAAAGAAAGGGGGCCGTTCAAAATGAGCGCTGTGTTCAAACGTGAATTCCGGTCGTTTTTCTCCTCTCCCGTCGGTTATATTGTAGTTGCAGCCATTGCGTTTTTTTCGGGTCTGTTCTTTTATTTCATTAATATACTCGGATTCAACCCCGATTTGTCATATGTGTTCGGCAGTCTGTTCCCCTTTGTCCTGATAATCCTTCCGCTGGTTACCATGCGTCTGTTCAGCGACGAAAAGCGGCAGAAAACCGATCAGGCGCTGCTGACCTCTCCTGTCAGCATAACTGGGATTGTGATGGGCAAGTTCTTTGCAGCAATGCTGGTTTATGTAATATCGCTTATGCTGATGATTGTCTTTGCCATGATAATCGCCTTTCAGGTAACGCCTGACTGGACAATCATTATCGGCAATTATATCGGCATTATCCTGCTCGGCGGTCTTATCATATCTATCGGTCTTTTAATATCAAGCCTTACGGAAAGCCAGCTTATCGCCGCCATAGGCACATTGGGAATATCCTTTTTGCTTATCCTTATGGACTCGTTTGCGGCACAGTTTTCAAACCTTACAATCCTGACCACCGTTGTGAACTTCCTGTCGGTTTCCCAGCGTTACGGTTCGTTTACAAGCGGAATCATTGCTTACGACGATATAATCTTCTTCCTGAGCATGCAGGCGCTGTTCCTGTTCCTGACCGTCCGTGTGCTCGACCGAAAGAGATGGAGCTGAGTCCTGAATAATTCAGGCTAAAGCATTAGGAAAGGAGCAAGAACATGAAAAAGAATGAAAATCCGCAGAGTCAAGAGCTGCGTGAAGATATCGAGCAGGAAACCATAACCTCCGATACCCAAGAGCCCCGGTCTGATGAGACCTTGGCGGAAAATAACGAGAACGCGGAGGTTAACTCCGCGGAACAAGCGGACGCAAGCTCCGCGGACCCTGCGGACGATAACTCCACGGAACAAGCGGACGATAATTCCGTGGAACCTGCGGACGATAACTCCGTGGAACCTGCGGACGCTAATTCCGTGGAATCCGAGGTATTAGAGGACGAAACCGGTGACTTTGATGGCGGAGCACCCGCCGATGCCCAAAACAAGAAAATCAAGCGGGACACCCGCCGCCTGCGCTACGGGGGTATGGCGACCGCCCTTACCGCGGTTGTTGTGGCCGTCGTTATTCTGGTAAACGTGGTTGCCGGCATATTAAATGACCGCTTCCCTTTCAATTTCGATCTTACGGCGGAAAAGCTGTTCACCCTTTCAAGTGAAAGCAAGACGGTGGCGAAAAGTGTAAAGAAGGACACCGAAATCGTGGTGTTTGCAGAGGAGTCTATTTTTACATCGCCCAACTCGGGTCAGGAAGACCTCAACAAGATATTCAAGCAGTTTCACGAGACTACAAAGCAGCTCGAGAGCCTCTCGGGCGGCAGGATAAAAACAAAATATGTCGATTTGGTCGGCGATCCCACACAGGCGACAAAATATGCGAAATACGAGGTAAATCAGGGCGAAATTCTTTTTATTTGCGGTAACCGCTGGCAGAAGGCAAACACCATGGATTTGCTCTCCTTCAATGAGGAAGCATACAACTATTACGGTCAGCTTACAGATGTCGTATCAAAGGTTGAAAACGTACTGACCATAAATGTAGCCATGGTTACAAGCGATAAAACGCCCCATCTGACCGTGCTGACCGGCCACGACGAGGACGGAGAGCTTATCAACAGTCTCAAGGAGAGCCTAGGCAACAACAACTTCAAGCTTGAGGATCTCAATATAACCGGCTCGGCCGAATTTAATGACGAATCGGTGGTTGCCATAATTCCGGCGCCCTCGACCGATTATACCCAGAACGAGATTGACAGGCTTCGCAAATGGCTGAGCAACGACGGCAAATTCAACAGGCACCTTGCCGTTTTTGTCGATTACAAGGCAGACTGTCCCGAGCTTTACAAGTTTCTCAATGTCGAATACGGCGTTGAGGTAACCGACAATCTGGTATTTGAATCGGATGCAAACCGCATGTTCAACTATTATCCCCACTATATTTTCGGGGATATAGAGGAGAGCGACTTTACCGGCGATATTCTGGACGAAAAGGTTTTGATGCCGGTTGTGCGCCAGATTCTCACAAACAAGGAGAACGACACAAACAGTTCCCTTTTCAACGTGGACGTCATAACCTTCCCCGAATCAAGCAAGCTGGTTTCGATAGCCCAGCTGCTTGACGAGAGCAACGAAAGCTATGACGATATTAAAAAGGTTGACGCCAAGGAGTATCCGGTTATCGGTCTGGCGTATGCCAACAAGTGGGGATACCAGGATAATGAAAGATACAACACCTATGTGATGGTGAGCGGCTGCTCCGCGGCGTTTATATCAGACTTTTTGTCGCTTACCATGGTAGAGAACGAGGGACTGCTGCTGTCCGCCTTCAACGGATTTACAGGGAACGAAAGTCCGGTGACCATTTCGAGCAAATCGCTGCAAAAAACCATGCTTGAATTTACAACCGGACAGCAGAACACCTTCTTTATGATCTTTGTGGCAATCATTCCGATTGCGCTTATCATCACCTGTCTGGCGGTATTTATCCGGAGGCGTCGTCTATGAAAAAACAGGTCCGCACACTGGTTATAATATCGGCTGCCGTTCTGGTTCTGGTCGGCTTGCTGCTCGCCCTTATCTTCCTCCTGCCCGAAAAGGACGAGGAGGAAAGCTCGGAGACAAGCAGCCAGCCCACAATCAAAGTTGTCAGCAAAACTGCCGACAGCGAGGGCAAGACGGTCGACCAGCCTGTCAAAAGGGTTGAGATTAAAAACGAAAAGGATGAATTCATAATCGCGCAAAATGACGAAAAACAGCTTTTGGTAAAGGGTTATGAGGATCTTCCCGTCGGCACCTACGAGATTGAATCCCTTACCGGGGAGCTGTCAAGCCTGACCGCCAGCCGCGAAATTTCATCCGATTCGGTAAACCTTGACGACTATGGGCTTGACAAACCGCGGGCAACCGCCGAGGTGACCTATCACGATGATTCAAAGATAACCTTTGAATTGGGGAACGACGCCTCGGGGGATGCCGGGTGCTATGTCCGGATTGATAAGAAGGGGCCCATATATGTTGTGAATTCCTATTTTGCCGAACAGCTTCTCAAGGAATCGGTGATGTATATCGGGACATCCCTGATTACCCCTCCCGAAGCCAGAAAAGACGATACAAGCTCAGGAACCGGCGGAAATGATACCGCCGTAATGAAAAACATGAAGCTGTCGGGTACGGTGCGCAAGGAACCGCTGGAGTTCGGGGTGAACACCAGAACGGACGACAGCGCCTATTCCACCTTCAACTATCTAATAACATCCCCCCTCCTCAAGGGTACCGGCGATTCGGCCGCAAACATTGCGCAATCGGCCACCTCGCTTGACGCAGTCCGGGCGGTGAAAGCCCATCCCACCGCCGCCCAGCTTAAGGAATACGGGCTTGATAAACCCTATTCGGTATGCGAATTAACCCTTGCGGTTCAGACCTTCACTTCAACCGACGACGACGAGACGGTGACAACCTACTATAACTCCACCAAGCATATAATCAAGCTCGGAAAAAAGGATAAGGACGGCAATTATTACGCTCTGGTGGACGATTATAACGCGGTGTATCTCCTTTCGTCCGGTTCGGTTCCGTGGGCCGAAACCCAGTTCAACGATATTGTAACCCCTCTGCTGTTTTTAAGAGATATAACAACGGTCAAGTCTATCGAGGTTAATGCCGAGGGAAGGAAGACCACCTTCGAACTGACCCATTATCCCGAAAAGGAGGACAGGGATGAAAGCCTTGTCGTCAAGGCGGGAGGGAAAACCTATCCGACCGACGATTTCCGCTCTCTTTATCAGGTGTTTATGTCAATCTACCGCTACAATGACGCCGATAAAAAGCCCACGGGTAATCCCGACATTGCATTTACCGTAAATCCTATCGACCCGAAGGATACCAAGGTGAACGCAAGGTTTTACAGAAATGACGCGAGCCTTTATACCTGCGTGCTTTCGGACAAAGATGTGTTTACGGTCAAGGCGAGCGAAATAGATAAGTTTATCAGGGGACTAACAAACTATCTCGACGGAAAACCCGTCACAGCCTGAATACAAACCGCCGGCTTTTGCAGCCGGCGGTTCTTTTGCAGGATTTAGCTTGTTTTGACGCGACCTGGCCATGAAGCAGCTTTAACTTCAAGCTTTCTTTTCGCTCATGCCGCGGGGCGCCTGCTTTCTGCCCGCAGTCTTGAAAAAGCAAGCAACAGCCTTGCTTTTTACAAGCCTATAAAGCAGGTAAAGACCGCCGGGGAGGATTTCGGTTTCCTCCCCGGACCCCTCCGCAAACGACCAAAGGCTGCCGCCTTTGGAATCCGCAGATTGTGATAAATGGTGAGATTCGTATTCTATCGAAGCGGATAGAACAAGTGATGCTCTTTTAAGAGTGGTAGGGCAAGTGGTGCAATATAAAAAAATTTCAATGCGTCTAGAGATGCTTGCCGGTAATATGCCCTTTTAGCGTCTATGCAAGCACCGGCTAAACCGGCGATTCTTTTGCTTCCGTCACCCCTCTTGATCCACACTTATGTAAATAATTACCAAATATCATCACAAAATTATGTGTAAAAGGTAGAACATGGAAATAAGTCTTGACAAGCCTCTCGAAACCATGTATACTTATACCGGAACATAAGTTCGGATTAGTCTTCGTTCCGCACCCGCCTGCGCTTACGCCCCGAAACCCTGCCTGTTTTTTTCAGTAAAAAAATTTTTTAAAAAAGTTATTGACAAAGAAACAATATTGTGTTATTATATTAATGTCACAGAAACATATAGAGAGGAACCCACATAAAAACATTATCCGCCCCATCCAAACGACCTCATTTTGTTTTTATTGCTCATATCGGCGTAATATGCTATAATCAAACGAACGGGAACAGTAATAATATTGGAAGAAAATCTTTCAACTTATACCGGGCAAAAACCCAGTAAAGGATATGGATTGTTATGATAATATTCGGTATCGATCCCGGTTATGCGACGGTTGGGTGGGGATGTGTGCGCTATGAGCGGGCGCGTTTCACAATGTTGGATTACGGCGCGGCGACCACCCCCGCCGACATGGCGTTTTCACAACGTCTTTTGATGATACACGGGGAAATGACAGAGCTGCTGGAAAGGTATAACCCCGACGCCCTTGCCGTCGAAAAGCTGTATTTTAAAAACAACCAGAAAACCGCGATTGATGTCGCGCAGGCGCGCGGCGTGATTCTTCTTGCCGCCCAGCAGCGGGGCACCCCGATTTTTGAATATACCCCTCTTCAGGTGAAATCCTCGGTGACGGGCTTCGGAAAGGCGGAAAAGCCGCAGGTAATGGAGATGACCCGCAGGCTGCTGAGACTGAATGAGATTCCGCGTCCCGACGACGCCGCCGACGCCCTCGCCATTACCATCTGCCATGCACAGACCTGCGCAACCCCGCTGAAACGGCGGCTTGCCGGCCTTTAAAAATAATAAAAATTAATCAAACCTTACGGAGGATATGTAATGCTGTACAGCCTTAAAGGAAAACTGATACATAGAGAGCCGAACGTTGCCGTTATCGAATGCGGCGGGGTGGGATTCCGCTGTCATATCACAATGACCACGGCGCGCCAGCTCCCTGCGCCGGGTGAACAGGCAATGCTCTACACCCGCATGAACGTGCGTGATGACGCTATCGAGCTGTTCGGGTTTGCCGACAGAGCCGAGCTCGGCTGCTTTAATCATCTTATCTCGGTCACCGGAGTTGGCCCCAAGGTGGCGCTTGCCGTTTTATCCGAGCTGTCGCCCGAGCGGGTGGCGCTTGCCGCCGCTTCCGGGGATTACAAGACGCTTACAAAAGCGCCGGGCGTCGGTCCAAAGCTGGCACAGCGCATCGTGCTGGAGCTCAAGGACAAATTCGGCCGGCTTCAGCCCTCGGGCACAGAATTTTCGGGAGATGTCGGTATTCCCTCGGCCGCCGGAAACGCCGGAGAGGCTGTCAGCGCCCTTTCGGTTCTCGGCTTTACGTCGGGGGAAGCCTCGGCCGCCGTTGCAAAGCTGGACAGCAGTCTGCCGGTTGAAACCTTGGTGCGCGAGGCATTGAAGATGCTTGCAAAACGCGGGTAATCATAAGAAAAGGGGGAGAAGGCCATGGGTGAACAGCCTGTCGAGCTGGATATGGAAAACAGAATAATAACCGCATCATATCTCCCCGAGGATGAAGGGGACAATCCTCTGCGCCCGCGGGTGCTTACCGAATATATCGGCCAGGCAAAGGTCAAGGAAAATCTTTCGGTATTTATCGACGCCGCCAAGCTTCGCGGCGAGCCGCTTGACCATGTGCTGCTGTACGGCCCTCCGGGCTTGGGCAAGACAACCCTGTCGGGTATAATCGCGAACGAGATGGGGGTAAACATCCGCATAACCTCTGGTCCGGCAATCGAACGTCCGGGCGACCTCGCCGCAATGCTGACCAATCTCGAGGAGGGCGACGTTCTTTTCATAGACGAGATACACCGCCTGTCCCGCGTGGTTGAGGAAATCCTGTATCCCGCCATGGAGGATTTCGCGATAGATATAATAAACGGCAAGGGGCAGGGCGCCTCGTCCATCCATCTGCCGCTGCCGCGCTTTACGCTGGTCGGGGCGACCACCCGAGCGGGACAGCTTTCGGCCCCGCTGCGCGACCGGTTCGGGGTGATTTTCAGACTCGAGCTGTATTCCCACGAGGAGCTGTCGCAGATTGTGACGCGAAGCGCCCGCATACTCGAGATAGCATGCGACAGCGAGGGGGCCTTGGAGATTGCCTCCCGCGCAAGGGGAACCCCCCGTATTGCAAACCGCCTGCTTAAACGGGTACGCGACTTCGCCCAGGTAATGGGCGGGGGCACCATCACCCTTGAAGCCGCAAGGCAGGCGCTCGACAAGCTTGAGATTGACGAGCTGGGTCTCGATATGGTTGACCGACGCATGCTTAAGGCAATGATACAGCATTATAACGGCGGACCGGTCGGGCTGGACACCATAGCCGCGGTTGTGGGCGAGGAGCCGATAACCATAGAGGATGTATATGAACCCTATTTAATGCAGATAGGTTTTTTGAGCCGGACCCCCCGCGGACGGGTGGTTCTTCCTTCAGCATACCAGCATCTCGGCATAGAATATAACGGGCAGCTGATGTTCTGACCCTTGTGCCCATATTTTACACATCGAAAGAGAGGATATATTTTATGGGAAGATTATTTGGAACAGACGGTGCGCGCGGTATTGCCAACGCCGAACTGACATGTGAGACCGCAATGGCTATTGGACGGGCCGCGGCAATGGTGCTTTTGGATAACGAGCGCCGCCGTCCGAGGGTTATCATCGGGAAGGACACCCGCCAGTCATGCGATATGCTGGAGGCCGCAATGGCCGCCGGACTCTGTTCGGTCGGGGCGGACGTCACCCTTATCGGGGTCATACCGACTCCGGCGGTGGCATACCTTGTGAAATACTATAAGGCCGACGCGGGCGTGATGATTTCAGCTTCCCATAACCCGTGCGAATACAACGGCATCAAGATATTCAACGGCGAGGGCTACAAGCTGTCCGACGCCCTTGAAGAGGAGATAGAATCCATTGTTCTGGACGGCTCGCGCACCCCTCCCGCCCCGATTGGCGGCGGGGTGGGACGCGTCAGGTACTGCACCACCGCCGCGGACGATTATGTACGCCACCTGCTTTCCACCACCGATATCGACCTTCGGGGCATGAAGATAGTGGTTGACTGCGCCAACGGCGCGGCAAGCACGACCGCCCGCAAGCTATTTTCGGCTCTGGGCGCGGACTGCATATACATCAACGACCAGCCGGACGGCACAAACATCAATGCCGGATGCGGTTCAACCCATATGGAGCTGCTTACCGACATGGTAAAAAACATGAAATACTCCGCCGGTATTGCCTTTGACGGCGACGCCGACCGCTGTCTTGCGGTTGATGAAAAGGGCAATCTGGTTGACGGCGACAAGATAATCGCCGCTCTGGCTCTCGATATGAAGCAAAAGGGAGAGCTGGACGGGGGAGCCGCCGTGGTGACCGTTATGTCAAACCTTGGTCTTTTCCGGTTTTGCGAGGAGCACGGCATTATTCCGGTCACTACAAAGGTGGGGGACAGATATGTTCTGGAGGAGATGCTCAAAAACGGCTATGAGATAGGCGGCGAGCAATCAGGGCATATTATATTCAGAAACTTTGCGACCACCGGCGACGGTCAGCTAACGTCCCTCAGGCTGCTTGCCATGTGCCGCGAGCGCGATTGCAGACTGTCGGACGTCGGCGATATGATGGAGCGTTACCCGCAGGTTATGGTCAACGTGAAGGCCGAAGCCGAGCAAAAGGAGAGGTTCAGCGCCGATAAAGCCCTTGCCGCTTTGATAGATGAAGCCGGAAAGAGCCTCGGCAAAAACGGACGTATTCTTGTACGCGCCTCGGGTACCGAACCGCTTATCCGGGTTATGGTTGAGGGACGCGATCTCGACAACATTAACAAGCTTGCAAAGTCGGTTGCCGATTCTATAAAAAAGGCAATCGGATAATATAACGAAAGAAGAAGGAATCGGATGAGAGCGGCTGCCGAATGGAAGGACTATGAACTGCTTGACGCCTCGGACGGCGAACGGCTGGAGCGCTGGGGAGATATAATACTGGTTCGCCCCGACCCGCAGATTATATGGAAAACCCAAAAAAACGATAAGCTGTGGAAAGAGGCGCACGCCCGCTATCATCGTTCCCAGTCGGGGGGCGGACACTGGGAACGCCTGCGGCAGATGCCCGAAAGCTGGCAGATTTCCTACGGCGTGCTGAAATTCAACCTCAAGCCCATGGGTTTTAAGCATACCGGACTTTTTCCGGAACAGGCGGTCAACTGGGACTGGATGTCCGAAGCAATACGCAGGGCGGGCCGCCCCGTACGCATCCTGAACCTGTTCGGCTATACCGGGGCCGCCACTCTGGCGTGCGTCGCCGCCGGAGCCCATGTCACCCATGTCGATGCCTCCAAGGGAATGGTTGCGTGGGGCAGGGAAAACGCCGCATTGTCCGGGCTTGCGGACAGGCCCATGCGCTGGCTGGTCGACGATTGCGGCAAGTTTGTCCTCAGGGAGCAGCGCCGCGGCAACACCTATGACGCCATTGTGATGGATCCCCCTTCATACGGCAGGGGGCCGGGCGGCGAGGTGTGGAAGCTGGAGGACCAGATTTATCCGCTGCTGCTGGAATGCGCCGCCCTGATGTCGGAGCAGCCCCTGTTTTTCATGGTGAATTCCTACACCGCCGGATTGTCCCCCTCCGTTATGGGATATATGCTTGACTCAATCCTGACGCCGAGACTGGGCGGCAGGACGCAGGCGGATGAAATCGGTCTGCCGGTGACGCAAAGCGGGCTGGTTCTGCCCTGCGGCGCAACCGCCATATGGTGCGGGGAGATATAGAATCGGAAAGGACACGGAGCTTGTATAGATGAATATTATTTCGGCAAATGACGTTAGATTTTATTATGAAACAGAAGAGGAAGCGGGCGGCCGCCCCTTGCTTGTTCTTGACGATATCAGGCTTGATATTGAACGGGGCGAGTTTGTGGCCCTTTTGGGACATAACGGTTCGGGAAAATCCACACTTGCCAAGCATTTCAACGCCATGCTGCTGCCGAGCGGCGGCAGGGTGCTGGTAAGCGGAATGGATACCAAAGACGAAAAGCTTCGGTATGAAATCCGGCGCATGGTGGGCATGGTCTTGCAAAATCCCGACAACCAGCTTGTATCCACCATTGTCGAGGAGGACGTCGCCTTCGGCCCCGAAAACCTCGGCGTCTCGCCCAAAGAAATCCGCAGGCGTGTTGACGAGGCGCTTAAAACGGTGGGTATGCTGGAATACAGCGATCATGCCCCGCACAAGCTCTCGGGCGGACAAAAGCAGAGGGTGGCAATCGCCGGAATCCTCGCCATGCGGCCCGACTGTATCGTGCTGGATGAACCCACCGCAATGCTGGACCCGCAGGGGCGGAAAGAGGTGCTCGAAACCGTATTCCGACTGAACAAGGAGCAGGGAATTACGGTTGTTCTGATAACCCACTATATGGAGGAGGCAGTGCTTGCCGACCGTGTGTTGGTGATGGAGGAAGGCAGAATCCTGATTCAGGGCACGCCGCGCGAGGTGTTTTCTCGTGTGGATGAGCTGCGCGGGGTCGAACTGGATGTCCCGCAGCCCACCGAGCTTTGTCACGAGCTTCGCATGCAGGGAGTACCTCTGCCCGAAGGCATCCTGACGGCCGAGGAATGTGCACAGGCGCTATCAATGTTTTTGGAGGCAGCCCATGTCGGTCATTGAAACCCGAAATCTGAATTACACCTACTCGCCCGGAACCCCGTTTCGGAGGGACGCGATAAAGGACATATCAATAAAGATTGATAACGGCGATTTTATCGGCATTATCGGACATACCGGGTCGGGAAAATCCACCCTGGTACAGCATCTTAACGGCTTGCTTCGCCCCGCCTCGGGACAGGTTTTCCTCAACGGCAAAGATATCTGGGAGCACCCAAAAAAGATACGCGAGGTGCGCTTTCAGGTCGGGCTTGTGTTTCAATACCCCGAGCACCAGCTTTTTGAGGAAACCTCATATAAGGATATCGCCTTCGGCCCGTCAAACATGGGACTTGACGCGGATGAAATAGACGCGCGTGTCCGGCGCGCCGCGAAGTTTGTCGGTCTTCGCGAGGAGCTTTTGCAAAAATCCCCCTTCGAGCTTTCGGGGGGAGAAAAACGCCGTGTGGCCATCGCCGGAGTGATGGCGATGCAGCCGCAGGTTCTGATACTGGACGAGCCGACCGCCGGACTTGACCCCAAGGGCAGGGATACCATACTCGGTCAGATTAAGGAATACCAGCAGGAAAACGGTTCAACCGTTATAGTAGTATCCCACAGCATGGAGGACATCGCCCGCTGCGCAAAAAAGGTGCTGGTTATGAACCGCGGCAGGATTGAAATGTTTGACCAGACTCCGGCCGTGTTTTCGCGGGCGGACGAGCTTGGGGCAATCGGGCTTTCGGTACCCGCCGTCACCCGTATCTTTATGATTCTGAGGGCGCGGGGCTATGATGTCGGGGACAACGTCTATACGGTTGAACAGGCGCGCGACCGTCTGCTGCCTCTTTTGAAAAAAGGGGGGGATGCATGATGCTTAACGAGATCACGATAGGCCAGTATTTTCCCGGAAGGTCGCTGCTGCACCGCATGGACCCGAGGGTAAAGCTGGTGCTGACCTTCGCCTATATATTCGCCGTGTTTGTACCCCGCAACTGGGCGGGACTTTCGGTTGCGGCAGGCTTTTTGCTCTTCATGGTCATACTGTCCCGTCTGCCTGTAAGGCTTGTTTTCAAAAGCGTCAAGCCCATTCTTCCTGTTATACTGCTTACCTCCCTGCTCAACATCTTTTATGTAACCGGCGGGGTTCACCTGTTCGACTGGGGCTTTATCCACATCACGACCAAGGGGATTACAACCGCCGCCTTTATCGCCATACGCATACTATGCCTGATTTCGGGGAGCTCGCTGCTGACCTACACCACATCTCCCACAACCCTGACAGACGCGCTCGAAAGGCTGCTCAGCCCCTTAAAGGTAATAAGGCTGAACGTCCATGAGCTTGCGATGATGATGACAATCGCCCTTCGCTTCATCCCGACCCTTATCGAGGAGACCGACAAGATAATGTCGGCGCAAAAGGCGCGCGGCGCCGACCTCGAAAGCGGCGGTATGATGCAGAGGGTACGCGCCCTTATCCCCATCCTTATCCCTCTGTTTGTCTCGTCCTTCAGGCGGGCATACGAGCTGGCGACAGCGATGGAGTGCCGCTGTTATCGCGGCGGAGAGGGCAGGACAAGGATGAAGCAGCTTCATATGAAGACGGCGGATGTAGTCAGCGTTATGTTTGTCCTGCTGTTGATTGCCCTGCTTTTTTACCTGAACTATACCCTGCCGTCGGTGCTTTAGACTTTAATTGACTTTAAAGAGAAAGGCATGAAGGATTATGCAGCGGTTGTTGCTCACCCTCAGGTATGACGGTACCCGTTATCACGGCTGGCAGGTGCAGAAGAATGCCGTGACGGTACAGCAGACGCTGCAGGATGCTGTGGAGCGGGTCACCGGAGTGCGTTCGGGTATAACCGGATGCAGCCGCACGGACGCCGGAGTCCATGCCGATATGTTCTGCTGCACCACCGATACCGAGTCTCCTCTGCGCGGGGATGACATGATATCCGCGCTTAACGCCAACCTGCCTCGGGATATCGCGGTTTACGACTGCCGCGAGGTGCCAAACACCTTCCATCCCCGCTATTCTGCCGTCCGGAAGCGGTACCTTTACAGGATATGGAACGACCGCGCGCGCAACCCCTTTTGGGAAAACCATGCCGTCCATATTACGCGGCCGCTTGATGCCGATATGCTGAACCAAGCGGCGGCAGGCTTTGTCGGCAGACATGATTTCGTCTCGTTTTGCGCCGCGGGCAGCAGCGTCGAGGACACGGTGCGCAATGTCCTGCATTGCGGGGTTGCCCGGGAGGGAGGGCTTGTCACGTTTTCGGTCGAGGCCGACGGGTTTTTATACAATATGGTGCGGATAATGGCGGGAACACTGCTTGAAATCGCCGCCGGCAAGCGGCCCTGTGACTCGATTCCGGAGATTATCGCGGCACGCAGCCGGGATGCCGCCGGCGCCACCGCCCCCGCAAAGGGATTGATTTTAAGCAGGGTATATTATAATGATGTTAAGTGAGATGCAAAAAGAGCGATATAAGAAATAGTATTATATTCCGAAATAAATTTTGCCGACAGGCAGGAAAGGAGAAGCCCCATGGCTGTGAAACGCGATACCACCATAAGACGCAGAAAACCGCCCCGCCCCTCGACCGAGGATGCACAAAGCAACCCTGACGGGCCGACCCTAACTCCTGTACGGCGCAGACGGCGCAGGAACCCGTTTTTACGGGCGCTGGCGCGTCTCACAGTGGTTGCAGTATTAATATTCTGCGGAGTCCTTCTCTGGCAAAACTGGGATTTGATTGAGCCCGAAAGCGTAATATACTGGATAAACGATAAGCTTGCCGGCGGCCAGAGCGGCGACGGCTTTCCCGTCGATATTAACGGCAGCTCGGTCTTGAATATGGAAAAGACAAAGGACGGGCTTGCCCTGCTGACCGACACCTCGCTGGTGGTGTTTAACCAAAAGGGCGGCGAGGTTTTCAGACGCCAGCACGGATTTTCCAATCCGATACTAAGGACAAACGGCAGATGGCTTTTGATGGCCGATGTCGGCGGAAACAGGCTGAAGATAGAAACCAGAGCCTCGACGCCGATCGAGATGAAGCTGGATAACTACATAACGAGCGCCTCTATCGCGGGCAACGGGAATTTTGCCGTCGTCACCGGTTCGTCAAGCGGATACGCCTCCGAGGTTATGGTATATAACCGCAAGAAGGAGATAATATATGGATGGTGCGACAAAGAGCTCTCCATATTTGACGCGGCGCTGAGTCCCGACGGAAAATCCATGGCGGTTGTGGGAATTCAGGCCGAATCGGGCGCGATGAAAAGCTTTTTAAAGATATTTGACTTCGATAAAATGGACCCGGTATCCCTGTATGAAGGTACCGATGTGATGCTTCTTTCCGTCGGCTATTTCCCGAACGGTACGGTTGCCGCGGTGGGCGACCGCGAGCTGTGGGTGATGAACAAAAAGGGCACGATACAGAGCAAGCATAACTATGAGGACCGCCAGCTTGCGGGATATGTGCTCGGGGACAGCTCGATATCGGTGGCGCTGCGCGATTACGGAGGTTCGCAGAGCGGCACCGTAATGACGGTGAACCCCTCGGGCGACTTGGCTTACACCATGCCGTTCAAGGGCGCCTTCAGAAGCCTAGCCTCCTATAATTCGGGCATACTGCTGCTGACGTCCGACCATCTTTACAGGGCTGACACGGCGGGCACGCGGTACACCGCCGACCCGATAAGAGACGGGCGGATGGTCAGCCATTTCGGGAAAAGGGTAATTGTGCTCGGTCTGACAAGCCTATCGGAATGCGACCTTCCGACAGCAGCAGATAAAAATTAAGAAAAAATTACCTTTTACCTTGAAACAGTACTGTTGTGCTGAAAGGGAATCTATGGTATACTGCATTTATGCAAAAATAAAGGCGTTTCACTTCCGGACTCAAGACGACGCAAAATCCTGAACTTGCGGAAAGGGGTTTTATCATGGCATATATTTTGGACGGCTTGGTTATAATAATTTTTCTTCTGGCTGTATGGCTGGGATACAGACGCGGATTTTTCAAATCCATTATCCAGCTTGCCGGATGCTTTATTGCGGTGATGTTTGCTTCGACGCTGAGCGCCCCTCTGTCTTCCGGTATTTACAATCAGTTCATTTCGGGCACGGTACAAAAACAGATAGAGGCGAGGATTGAAAAGGCCGGGTCCGATTCGGTCGAAACCGCGCTCGGCGGCGTTCTTGAAGAGCTGCCGGATTCGGTTGTCAACGCTTTGTCCATGTTTGATCTAGGTACTGCGGAGCAGGTTAAGGATAAGCTGGCGGATTCGCTTGACGGGTCTGTGACCCAGATTTCACAGCAGATTGAGGAGAAGGTTGTGCGTCCGGCGGCGGTATCGCTGCTTCGGGTGCTGTGCTTCTTTATTTTGTGTATTCTGTTTATTGTGGTTGTCGGTGTGGTCGCGTCGATGGTTGGCAAGATACTGAGGCTTCCTGTTCTTCGGCAGGCCGACGGTCTGCTCGGAGGCGTTTTGGGCGCGGCACAGGGGGTTGTACTGGTTTTTGTCGCCGTCACGGTTATGAGCCTGATAGCCTCCACCTCCAAAAGCGACGATAAGATTAACCGCGCGGTTATAAAGGACACCGTACTGGTCGAAGCGGTTGAAAAGGCAAATCCGATGACCGGTACCCTGAAATCCATGTTTGGCGCGAAATCGGTTTGATGCGGATGCTTTCCCAACCATCCCCCGCAAAGTAAATACAGGTTCCGACAGGGAGGTTGAGATTGGTTTCGGTTTGTGGAGTAAACCCCGTTGTCAGCATATTCTGGGTTATAAACCGAAATCAATACGGCATTGATTCCGCGGAAAAAGGACTGACACTGTTTATGAATTTTTTAAACATCGAATGGAAAATGAATATACCAAACGCCTTGTCGTTGTTTCGTATGGCGCTGCTGCCGGTTTTTGTTATTCTGTACCTGTACAGCGCGGATTATGGTTCGCTGATTTACTGGGCGTTTGGCATTCTGATTCTATCCGGATTGACCGATTCGATTGATGGGATTATCGCGCGTAGATTCAACCAGATTACCGACCTCGGCAAGCTTCTTGACCCTATGGCGGACAAATTGACGCAGATTACGGTTGTTATCTGTCTGGCGCTCAGACATAAAGAGGTTATTTACCTGCTTGTGATATGTCTGGTAAAGGAGCTTTGCCAGGCGTTGGGCGGCCTTATTCTGCTTCGTCACGGCATGAAGATTCAGGGGGCGAGGTGGTTCGGAAAGATTTCAACCTTTACATTTTACGGTGTTATGTTGATGATTGTGGGATGGCCGGAAATGCCGAGGGGGCTGCTGATAGCCCTTGTAGTTTTGGTGGCTTTACTGATGCTTTTTGCGTTTATTAAATATGCGACCATGTTTTTTCGTATCAGGAACCATACCCTCAATAATGAACCCAAAACTATAGACAAGACAAAATCGGCTTGACGCCGGTTCATATATCAGATTTGCGCCCTTACCGCTTTTACTGAACAAATGGGCCGGCGCGGAAAGGCATGGTATTGCAGATGCTTTGTTCACGATGCAAAAAACGTACCGCTGTAGTCTTTATCACCCGGATGGAGGGAGATAAAACCATAAACGACGGAATATGCTTGGTGTGCGCCAAGGAGCTTGGCATCAAGCCTGTCGATGAATTGTTGGACAAGTTCGGTATTACCGACGAGGATATGGAGCAGATGGAACAGCAGCTCGGAGAGCTTATCAACCCCGACGAGGACGAAGACGGCTTCACCCCGGGCGGCGCCGCCACCTTCCCCTTTTTGCAGAATCTTTTCGGCAATATTCCGACCCAGGGGGCGGGCGAGGATAAAAAAGGCAGGCCCGAGGTCGCCGACAAAAACGCCGAGAAAAACGGCAAGCAGCCACAAAAGAAAAAAGAGAAGAAGCGCAGGTTTCTTGACGCATATTGCACCGACCTTACGGCGCGCGCCAGAAGCGGCAAAATAGACATGGTTATCGGGCGTGAACGCGAAATCTACCGTGTGGTCCAGATACTGTCCCGCCGCACAAAGAATAATCCCTGCCTGATAGGCGAACCCGGTGTGGGCAAGACCGCCATTGCCGAGGGGCTGGCCCTCAGGATTGCCGGCGGCAATGTGCCGGCCCGCCTGTTGAACAAGGAGATACACCTGCTTGATCTCACCGCTCTTGTCGCCGGAACCCAGTTCCGCGGTCAATTTGAAAGCCGTATCAAGGGGCTTGTCGACGAGGTCAAGGCCGAGGGCAATATCATACTTTTCATCGACGAGGTGCACAATCTGGTCGGCACCGGCGATGCCGAAGGCAGCATGTCTGCCGCCAATATACTCAAGCCCGCCCTGTCGCGCGGCGAGATTCAGGTTATCGGAGCCACCACCTTTAACGAGTACCGCAAGCATATAGAGAAGGATTCGGCGCTCGAAAGGCGGTTCCAGCCCGTGACGGTCGAAGAGCCTTCAATAGACGACACGGTTGAAATGCTCAAAGGCATCAAGAGCTATTATGAAAACTATCACGGCGTAAAAATCGAGGATTCGCTGCTGCGGCGTGCGGTCACCCTTTCCGAGCGATATATAAGCGACCGTTTTCTGCCCGACAAGGCGATTGACCTTTTGGATGAGGCATGCGCCGCCGCCGCCCTCAGAAACCGTATGGCCGACCAGTATGCCAAGCTGACAGCCAAAATAAATGAGCTCAAGCATGAGGAAGAGACCGAGCTCGGCAGCGAGGCTATTGATTACGAAAAGCTGGCAATCACAAGGGCCGAACTGCTGAAGGCGGAGGAACAGGCTGAGGAAATCAGGGTCGAGGCGACCCAAGCGCCGGTTTCCGCCGACGATCTGGCAACCGTTATTGAACTCTGGACGGGTATTCCCGCCTCCAAGGTCAAGGAAAGCGAGCTGTCCCGCCTGTCAAAGCTTGAGGAGAGACTGTCGCAAAAGGTTATCGGGCAAAAGGAGGCTGTCGAGCTGGTTTCCGCCGCAATACGCCGCAGCCGCGTTCAGATAAGCCCGAGACGCAGACCGGCGTCCTTCATATTCGTCGGACCTACCGGGGTGGGAAAGACGGAGCTGGTCAAGGTGCTTGCGGCAGAGCTTTTTGATACCCCCGAAACCCTGATACGCCTTGATATGTCGGAGTTTATGGAAAAACATTCGGTTTCGCGTATAATCGGCTCGCCGCCCGGATATGTCGGATATGACGAGGCCGGACAGCTCACCGAAAAGGTGCGGCGCAAGCCCTATTCGGTTCTGCTGTTTGACGAGATTGAAAAGGCCCACCCCGACGTTCTCAATATATTGCTGCAGATTCTCGACGAGGGGCGGGTCACCGACGCCCACGGACGCTCGGTCAATTTTGAGAATACCGTAATTGTTATGACCTCTAATGCCGGAAGCCAGAACCGCGAAAGCCTGATGGGATTCGGCAAAACCGACGCGCAGGCGTCCCGAGACCGCGCCATGAAGGCGCTTTCAGATTTTCTCCGCCCCGAGTTTATCAGCCGCGTGGACGAGGTGGTCTATTTCAACCCGCTTACCCGCGAGGATTTCATAAAGATTGCAGATCTTATGCTTGGTGAGCTTGTCGAGCCGCTCAGGGAAAAGGGAATCGAGTTAAGCTGGACTCCCGCCGCCTCTGCCGCCATTACAGAAAAGGCCTTTGGAGGGAAACGGGGCGCCCGCGACCTCCGTAATGCCGTAAGGCGCGATGTGGAGGATAAGATTGCTTCGATACTCGTGGATAAATGCGACAACCCGCCCCGTAAAATAAAGGTTGATCAAGACGGGGAGAAAAAGGTTAAGCTGGAATATAAGTAAACGCAAGCGAATAGTATAAAACGGCCGGGTGTCGGCATGCCCGGCCGTTTAAGCGTTATTTTACACGTTTTGCGGAAAGGGATTTTGATTTATGGTTATTTATGAAATATTGAAATCCATACTTATGGGGATTGTGCAGGGAATCACCGAGTGGCTTCCTATCAGCAGCACCGGGCATATGCTTCTTTTTGACGAGTTCATTCATATGACGGTCAGCACGGTGCAGGAGAGAAATAAGGACTTCTTTGATTTCTTCAAGGTGTTTATCCAGCTCGGCTCAATACTTGCCGTGCTTGTGCTGTATTTCCGTAAGCTGAACCCCTTTTCGCGCAAAAAAAGCGCCGAGGAAAGAGGGCAGACCCTGTCGCTTTGGTTAAAGGTGCTTATTGCCAGCGTGCCGGCCGGAATAGTCGGGGTTTTGTTCGACGATGCGATAGACGGGGTTTTGTCCACCCCCTATGTGATTGCCGCGACCCTTATCCTGTACGGCTTTCTGTTTTTATGGCTCGAGAACAGCAAAAGGCAGCCGAGAATACATAATTTTTCGCAGATGGACTATAAGACCGCGCTGCTTATCGGGGCTTGCCAGATGCTCGCCCTGATTCCCGGAACCTCGAGATCGGGGGCCACCATACTGGGCGCGGTATTCCTCGGCGCGTCCCGGTATGTCGCGGCGGAATTTTCGTTTTTTATGGCCATCCCCGCCATGCTGGGCGGAAGTGCCATAAGGCTGCTCAAGTTTGCGCTGGAAAGCGGGGAGAAATACGGCTCCCAGTATTCCGCCCTGTTCAGCGGCCTCGAATGGGCGGTTTTGCTGACAGGCTTTGTCGTTGCCTTCCTTGTGTCGATGGCTGTCATCAGGTTTTTAATAAGCTTTATCAAAAAGCACGATTTCAAGCCTTTCGGATATTACAGAATAGCGCTCGGAGTTCTGGTGGTAATCTATTTCGGATTTATTATGCGGTAGGCTTACCATCACCGATTATCTTTTATCATACGCAAAAAGGCAGGAAACCATTACTACGGTTTCCTGCCTTTTAAAAATCGTCAAAGAGATTATATCATATCGTCGAACACCGCGCCGGTAGACCCGCTGGTAACGTGCTGGGCGTACCGTTTGGCATAGCCGGTAAGATTTTGTATATACGGCTTTAATGACGCCCGGCGGGCTTCAAGAATCTTTTCATCGACCAAAAGCTCAAGTCTGCGGTTGGGTATGTCTATGGATATGGTGTCGCCCTCCTCGACAAGGGCGATAAGACCGCCCGCCGCCGCCTCGGGGGAAACATGACCGATAGAGGCGCCGCGTGTCGCGCCCGAAAAACGCCCGTCGGTAATCAGGGCAACTCTGTCGTCAAGCCCCATGCCCGCAATGTTGGCGGTAGGGGAGAGCATCTCGCGCATGCCCGGCCCGCCCTTGGGCCCTTCGTAGCGTATGACGACCACGTCGCCCGGCTTGATTTTTCCGCCGAGTATGGCGTCGTTGGCGTCCTCCTCGCAGTCAAAGACGCGCGCCGGGCCGCTGTGTACCATCATTTCGGGCTTCACGGCGCCCTGCTTGACCACCGCGCCCTCGCTCGCGAGGTTTCCAAACAGGATGGCAATGCCGCCGTCCTTTCTGAACGGGTCTTCCAGTCTGCGGATAACATTGCCGTCGGCGTCCGGCGCCCCGTCAAGACGTTCGCCGACAGTGCCGCTTACGGTGGGGATATCGCGGTTTATAAGACCCCTGCGATCAAGCTCCTTGAGCATTGACTGGATGCCGCCGACCTCGTTCAGGTCGGTCAGAAAAACCTCGCTGGCGGGGCTTAGCTTGCATATCTGGGGGGTCGATCTGCCGATTTCGTCGATGTATTCGAGCGATATCGGGCAGCCGGCGGCATAGGACAGCGCGGTCACATGCAACACCGTATTTGAGGAGCATCCGATTGCCATATCCGCCCGAAGCGCGTTTTCAAGGGCGGCAGGGGTTATAATATCGAGGGGGCGTATATTGTTTTTGAGAAGGGTCATGACCTGCTCGCCTGTTTCCTTGGCAAGGCGGATACGCGCGGCATTGACGGCCGGAATGGTTCCGTTTCCGGGCAGCGCCATGCCGATAACCTCGGTCAGGCAGTTCATCGAGTTGGCGGTAAACATACCGGAGCAGGAGCCGCAGCCGGGGCACGCCCTCTCCTCAAGCAGGCTCATTTCTTGCTCATCCATACGTCCGGCGGCACATGAACCGACAGCTTCAAACATGTCGGTCAGGCTTAGTCTGCGGCTGCCGTGGGTGCCCGGCATCATGGGGCCGCCGCTCACAAAGATTGAGGGTATATTCATACGGCATGCCGCCATCAGCATACCCGGGACTATCTTGTCGCAGTTGGGTATGAAGACGGCCGCGTCCATGGGATGGGCGGTCAGCATGACCTCAATCGAATCGGCGATAAGCTCGCGCGAGCAAAGCGAGTACTTCATGCCCTTGTGGTTCATCGCAAGCCCGTCGCACACCCCTATGGTGTTAAAGGTGAACGGGACGCCGCCCGCATTGCGGATTCCGGCCTCGACCGCCTTGGTTATGGTATCAAGATGGACGTGTCCGGGTATATAATCGCTCTTTGAACTTACAACGGCAATAAACGGACGCTTCATTTCGGCGTCGGTTATGCCGAGCGCCTTGAGCAGCGAACGGTGTGGCGCACGGGACGCGCCCTCCTTCATAAGATTGCTTCGCATAGAATCAGTCCTTTCATAGCGGCGTTTGCCGCCGTATCTACTTATCGGCTGTTGTGGCTGAGGTAAGGGGCTTTTTTGTTAAAAATGCTTCAAGCAGTTCAAGGCTTTCCTCGTGCAGCTTTTTGCTTTTCTTATTATCCGAGGTTCCGGATACGCTGCGGACGCCGAAATAAATCTCCTCGGGCAGATCCTTGAATTCCTCGTATTTTTGAAGCTGGCTGCCCTTCCAGTTCCAATAGTTTTCTTCGGTTTCAACAATACCGTCGACCGCAGCCCCGATTGGTGCGAAAAACCGGTAATCGCCGGTTTCGAGCCTTTCTATATTTTCCTCGTATGAGGGCTTGTCGAATATATAAAACATGGTGTCCCCCGCCGCCAGCTGGGCAATCAGCTTTTGCTTATTGGCGTATCCCATCTGGGCGTCATCGGACAGGATAATGGCGTCTATCCTGACTTCAACCTTGCCGTCGCCGTCAATATCCCTGCCGAAGCCCGCGAGCTCGGATTCCAGCTTCAGCTTGGCGGTGTCGGTAACATAGCTTTTGGTGACCAGTGTGAGGTTATAGTCGGGATCATCCCTGGTCACTATCTGACCGATAATAACAGAGAGTATCACAACGATTGCGGCAACGGCAACGGTATGCCATTTATAATGATACCAATAGTTCTCGAGCTTGCCGCGGGGAGTTTTCGGACCCTCGGGCTTAGGTGTAGGACGAAGCTCATCCTCGCTCACACCCCGAAGCGCCCATTCTCTGGCCATACAAACCATGCCTTTCCTGCTGATAATTTTATTACCATTGTCAGTTATGCATCTTCAATCCCTCGGCTTCATTGTCGGGAACAGAAGAACGTCGCGGATGGAATATTGGTCGGTCAGCAGCATCACAAGCCTGTCAAGACCGAACCCGAGACCGCCCGTCGGGGGCATACCGTATTCGAGCGCGGTGAGGAAATCCTCGTCCACCTCGGCGTTTGCGCCCTGCGCCCGCTTTTCGGCAACCTGCCTGACAAACCGTTCGCGCTGGTCAATCGGGTCGTTTAGCTCCGAAAACGCATTGCCCATCTCGCGAGCCGTTATAAAGAACTCAAACCGTTCGGTGAAGTCGGGTTCATCCGCCTTCCTTTTGGCAAGCGGGGATATTTCGACCGGATAATCGTAAATAAAGGTTGGCTGAATCAGCTTTTCCTCGACAAAGGTCTCAAAAAACTCCGCCAGAATGTCACCCTTGGTCGCCGCGTGCTTCTCATACCGGACGCCCTTTGCGTCGGCGGCCTTCCGGGCGTCCTCGTCGGTCTTCCAGTCGTAATAGTCGACCCCGGCATATTTTTTAACGGCCTCCGCCATCGTAAGGCGCTCCCACGGCGCGCCCATATTTATCTCGGTCCCCTGATATGAAATAACATCGGAGCCGCAGACCTTGCGCGCAAGGGTGGCATACATCTCCTCAATGAGGTCCATCATATCCTTATAGTCCGCATAGGCCTCGTACAGCTCAACCGTGGTAAATTCGGGATTGTGCTTGATGCTCATTCCCTCGTTGCGGAATATCCGCCCGATCTCGTAAACCTTGTCAAACCCGCCGACGATAAGCCGCTTCAGATAAAGCTCGGTTTCAATCCGCAGATACATATCCATATCCAGGGTGTTGTGGTGGGTGATAAAGGGGCGGGCGGCCGCGCCGATTTCAAGGGTGTGGAGAACCGGCGTATCAACCTCGATATACCCTCTCGCGTCAAGAAATTCGCGGATAAGGGAGATAATCCTGCTGCGCTTGATAAATGTATCCTTGACCTCGGGATTGATAATCAAATCAACATAACGCTGGCGGTAACGGGTATCTGGGTCCTTCAGCCCGTGGAACTTGTCCGGCAGTGGTATCAGGGATTTTGACAGCAGCTTCAGCGAGGTCGCATGAACCGATATCTCTCCGCGGCGGGTTCTGAAAACCGTTCCCTCGACCCCGATAATATCGCCGGTATCCCAGCGTCCGAACTCGGCGTAGGCTTCCTCGCCGACGTCATTAATGCGGATATAAACCTGGATACGTCCCGACCCGTCGCGCAGGTCGATAAAGCTGGCCTTGCCCATATCACGCCACGTCATTATACGGCCGGCTATCGAAACGGCCTGCCCCTCAAGCTCATCAAAACGGTCAACTATATCCTTGGCAAGATGGGTCCTGTTCCATTTTGTGATATGAAACGGGTCTTTACCCGCCTCCTGCAGCGCCGAAAGCTTGTCGCGGCGTATCTGCAAAAGCTCGCTGAGCTCCTGTTCGCTGATTTCGGCCGGCATGCCGCTGTTATTATTCTCCCTGTTATCCAACGCTATCGTACCCTTTCCTATGGAATCCTTTTTGATAACAAAACAGGCGGGCAACCCGAAGGTCACCGCGCCTGTACTCCTCCGGCGCAGAGCCGGGCTATTTCATAATCTCCACGATCTCATATCTTATAATGCCGTTGGGGGTCTCGATTTCAACCTTGTCACCCTGAGAAAGTGAAATAAACGCCCTGCCGACAGGCGACTCGTCGGAAATACGTCCGTTGAGCGGGTCGGCCTCGGTTGAGCCTACTATTTTGTAGGTTTCAACCTCCTTGGTATCAAGATTCTTGACCTTCAGGCGGGAACCTATATGGACAATCTCGGTGCTTAATTGACTTTCATCAAGCACGCGGACGTTTTTAAGCTGATTTTCAATCTCGCTGATTCGTCCTTCAATAAGCGCCTGTTCGTTTTTGGCTTCGTCGTACTCGCTGTTTTCCGTCAGATCGCCAAAGGACAATGCGATCTTTATTTTTTCGGCAATCTCTTTGCGCTTTACTGTTTTTAACTCTTCAAGCTCGCGTTCAAGACGCTTCAGGCCTTCACCCGTGATAACAGTCTCTTTGTTCATTTCTGCACGGTCTCCTTCGGAGCGAATTTTAGTATTTTTCCTCAAATATTCCAAGAAACCGACAGAATCGGTTTCTCTTCGAAGTATAATAGGCGCAATTACGCCAGCGTCATAACAGGTATTATACTAAACCGATATGCCGATGTCAATACCCGCAAGTCTCCATGCAGCGTCCTTCAAAGTGATAGTATGCCCGCCGGTTTGCAAAAATTCGGGGGGCATTGAAGCAATTTCACCGACCGAGCTTAATTCATACAGCCCCGCAAGAAACTGCATCGCGTCGCAGCCCGGCGGAGTTGCCGCAAGCAGGGAATGGGAAACGCGCGGAAAATACCCGTGTATCACACCCTTTATGTCGATTTTCGACCCCTCCCCGAAGCCTGCCGCCGTGAGAATCCAGCCGTGAGCCGCCGCCATTCTTTTTAGCTCATTATATGCATCCGGCGAAAAATTCGGGGCCAGCACAAGAAGACAGCCGTCTATTCCCGAACAGTCGGCCGCAACCGTCAGAACCGCGCCGTACTGCTGCATAGCCACATGCCGTTGCATATTATACCGCTCGGGACGCCCCGTTATGACCCTGACGTCGGCCGCAAAGGGAATGAACGAAAGTGGCAGGTCGGGCATTGCGGCCTGAGGGTCATAAACCGCGATGCGGACAAGACGGGGATTCAGCGCCACGGTTTCCAGAAGCGCCACAGCCGAAAGAGCCATCAGTCGCCTTGACAGCGCCACCCCCCGAAAGGGCGCAATCCGGCTGTCGGGCGGGGGCGTGTATCCGCGCGGTATAAGGATTCTGCCGGCCTCCCGCCCCGCCGCCCGCCTTATTCCCGCCCAGTCGGGGATGCCGTTTCGCCGCGGAACCGCCGTTATTTTCAAAAACTTCCCGCTGCCGACGCCCACGATTTCAGACTGCACCGCAGGCGGGCGGCGCCCTACCCACCTGCGCCGCGGTTCGCGTATACATAACGCCGCCAGCATAAACATCACTCCCGCTTAGTTTGTATCATTCATGTTTATGCCGCAACCGATATATTTATTAATGAATCCGATACCGTAATCAATAATAAAAAACCGTATCCCGCATTGATTAATAAACCCTGTCGGGCGGGCATAATTATAATATAGATAATACAAAAAACAGACAGAACGCTTTGCGAAAACCCCGAACTCAGGTTTTCGCGGCGTTTTGTCTGCCTTTCTGATTTAAGAAAACCATAAAAATCCGGCGGGAAAGGCGGGTTAAACAACCATGAACACCGGCGCTGTTCAAAGAAGAACCTTTCAATTCCGATCACTTGTTTTTTTTGTGCTGCTGACGCTCGGAGTCGGTCTTTTCGGCGGTTTTCTGGGCGGGGCGGCGGGCTATGAGGAACTGCGAAAGCCCCCCTTAACGCCGCCCTCCTCCGTCTTTCCGGTAGTCTGGACCCTCCTCTACACCATGATGGGGATTGCGGCCTTCATAATATACAACGCCAACGACATCGACAGCGGCAAGCTTCTTCGTATCTATCTTTTACAGCTTTTTTTCAACGCCCTGTGGCCGATAATCTTTTTCAGACTGAAATGGCAGCTTTTCGCCTTTTTCTGGCTGGTGACCCTGATTGCCCTCGTATCGCTGGTGATGGCCGGCTTCAGGTATATCAGAAAAACCGCATACTGGCTGATACTGCCGTATTTCATATGGCTTATATACGCCGCCTACCTCAACCTCGGATTCTACCTGCTGAACAGGTGAGGGCTTGGCATTGAGGACGGAATAATATATAATCTAAAATAGATTTTATAATTGCATGTCCGCCCTGCGGGCAGAACGGAGATAAAAATGAAAACCGAACTTACACCCGCCCGGCTTGCGAAATACCTTGACCAGACCCTGCTCAAGGCTTACCCGAGCCGCGACGATTTCCGGGTTTTCTGCGAGCAAAGCGCCCGGTATAATTTCAAATCAATCGCGGTAAACTCGGCCATGGTCGCGGCATGCAGGGAATACCTCGGGGACAGCGACGTTCTGGTCTGCGCCACCACAGGCTTTCCCCTCGGCCAGACGACAATCGACGTAAAGCTCTATGAAACCAAAAAGGCGATTGAGGACGGGGCGGACGAGATAGATTATGTCCAGAACATTGTCGAGCTGAAAAGCGGCAATCTTGAATATGTCGAGCGCGAGATGCGCCAGATTGTTGAACTATGTCGTGCGCACGGCAGGACAACCAAGGTTATCTTTGAAAACTGCTATCTCACCGACGATGAAAAGAAAGCCCTTTGTGAAATTTCCCTGAAGGTCCGCCCCGATTTTATAAAAACCTCAACCGGCTTCGGCGCCCCGCCGCCGGGGACGGCCGTGGGCGCCACCCTGGCCGACGTAAGGCTTATGAAATCCATGGTCGGCGACGAGATAAAGGTCAAGGCGTCCGGCGGCATACGCACCCTCGACGACGCGCTCGCCATGATTGAAGCCGGAGCAGACAGAATCGGCACAAGCGCCGGCGTAAGTATTATTGAAGAATTGAAATTATTGAAATAATCTTTTAAAAATAAAAAACGGTTTCCGGACAGATTTGCCAACCTATCCGGAAACCGTTTTTTGTTTTGTGTTGCAGATGTGTTGAAAATTATCGAATAAATGGGATGTTTAATGTATTATTGATATTTATGGGAATACATGTATAATGATGTTGACGAGTTACTTAGCACTTGGAAAAGTTAAAACGAAAATAAATCACGTCTATTACCCCCCGCACCTATTAAAAGTTGAAAAAACATAATTGATTAGTTTATTGACACATATATTCGCAAAAGCTTATACTTAACATGCGAAAGGTGCAGACTTAATCATTGTCAGGAGGATGCGGGATGATAAAAAACATGTATCTGGGCTTGCAGCTGTATTCCATCCGCGATTTCATTGAAAAGGATTTCCTCGGAACCCTCAAAAAGGTCAAAGAGATGGGGTACGAAGGGGTCGAATTCGCCGGACTTTTCGGAAAATCGGCCGCCGAGGTCAAATCCATGCTGGACCAAGTCGGCTTGGTCGGTATAAGCGCCCATGTGCCGATTGAGGAACTGCTCGGAGACACCCCGGGCGTCATAGGCAAGTACAAGGAAATCGGCTGCCGGTATATCGCAATCCCGTGGCTGCCCGAAAACCGCCGCCCCGGCAACCCCGGCTATCAGCAGACCCTTTCAGACATCGAGGCGATAGGCAGGGAAGCCGACAAACAGGGCATAAAGCTGCTCTACCATAACCATGATTTTGAATTTGTCAAGGTAAACGGCTCGTACGCGCTGGACTTGATGTACGAGGGCATATCGGCCGAATATCTCGGCACACAGGTTGACACCTGCTGGGCCAATGTCGCGGGCGT
>LSQX01273598.1_pt1 | contig 52720 bp, 47 predicted proteins | sample 654561 | NCBI WGS metagenome assembly LSQX01 (sample SAMN04489861, study PRJNA283612) | anaerobic digester metagenome | isolation source: 4 biogas reactors fed with cattle manure at either 37C or 55C with and... | place: Denmark: Kongens Lyngby | collected 2014 | reverse complement strand
CCATATATTTCTCCTTTAAATTCAACGACAGGAGAAGCGGTACAGGCTCCGAGGCAGGAAACAAGTTTTATATGAACGTTGTCTTCTAATGCAAGTTCCTGAATAACGTCTTCTGCAATAGGAACAAAGTTTCTGCTGCACGGTCCGCAAATGTAGAGAAATTCTTCAGCGGCCTGGACTGATAAAGAAGGAACGAAAAAAAATACTCCCAATACGAATAAAAAAAGAATTTTCTTCATTCTATGTGCCTTCTTTCTTGAGTAGTATTATTATATATAATGATATTTTCTATTTTTTACAGCGGACTTTTTACTGGAACAAGAATCCGCAATATTCATGAGAAATGGAGTGGTAAAGTCGTGGGTGACTTTTTTGCATCTGCCGGCCCTATTGTACAAACCTTAATAGGAACACTCTTTACATGGGGATTGACGGCTTTGGGAGCGGCGGCTGTTTTTGTTAGAAAAGATCCGAGTAAAAAAATGCTTGATGTCATGCTGGGGTTTGCAGCAGGAGTAATGATAGCCGCGAGTTACTGGTCTCTCCTTGCCCCTGCCATTGAGATGTCCGCCGAAATGGGCATGTGGCCCTGGTTTCCTCCAGCGGTAGGTTTTCTCTTGGGGGGAGTTTTTCTCCGGATTGTTGACCGAATATTGCCCCACCTCCATTTAGGGCAGCTGCGAGAAGAGGCTGAAGGGATCGAAACGACCTGGAAAAGAACAACACTGCTTGTCATGGCTATCACTCTCCATAACATTCCAGAGGGAATGGCCGTGGGCGTTGCCTTTGGAGCTGTGGCTTCTGGCATTCCTTCTGCATCTTTAGCTGGCGCAATGGCCCTTGTTTTAGGCATAGGCATCCAGAACTTCCCTGAAGGCATGGCTGTGTCCTTGCCCCTTCGCAGAGATGGGGTCTCTCCCATGAGAAGCTTCTGGTATGGTCAGCTTTCAGGGATAGTAGAGCCCATTTCCGGGGTAATAGGGGCTGTAGCCGTGGTTATGGCACGTCCCATTCTGCCTTATGCTTTAGCCTTCGCGGCAGGGGCCATGATCTTTGTAGTGGTGGAAGAGGTGATACCTGAATCCCAGCAGGGAGGGTATGGCGACCAGGCCACCATGGGAGTTATATTGGGTTTTATAGTAATGATGATATTAGATGTGGCTTTAGGATAGAATAGTATAAGCCATTTGTTGAAGGGATGGAATTCCATGTCTGTAATCGAACTTTTTTTAACAGCAGCGGCTCTTTCCATGGATGCCTTTGCTGTCTCCCTTGGCGTAGGGGCCTGTTTGCCTCTTTTAACCCCTGGGCCGGCTTTTCGAATGGGAATCGCCTGCGGAAGTTTTCAGTTCCTTATGCCTCTTGCGGGGTGGATGGCGGGCATACGTTTACTCTCTCTAATAGAAGCCTATGATCATTGGGTAGCCTTTCTGCTTCTTTTTTTCCTGGGCGTAAACATGATCAGGGAATCCAGAAAAGAAGAAGCCTGCGAGAGAAGAGACAACACATGGGGACTGACCCTTCTTTCTCTGGCTGTCGCGACTTCTATTGATGCGCTGGCTGCGGGCATTGGGGTGGCTGCGCTGAAAGGTTCAGTCATGTTTTTAGCTGTTCCTGCCGGTATCATTACGGCGTGTCTTTCTGCTGCAGGCGTATGTCTGGGATTCCAGGCAGGCCGATTCCTTGGAAAGTATGTTGAAATTGCAGGTGGAGTTGTCTTATGTTTTATAGGGTTGAAAATCCTTCTTGTGTCCATTATATGAAACAATTGCAGATAGTTGTAACGGGAAGCCGGGGAAAGAGCAGTGTGGTCAGGTTGCTCTTCTATGCCCTTTCTGCTTGTGGGATAAAAACCTGGGCCAGAATAACAGGCGTTATCCCAAGGGAATTGTCTCCTGGGGGAGAGAAACCAATTCTAAGAAGTGCCGGAGGGCATGTGGAAGAAATGAAATGGTGGCTTCGTGTCATACCTGTTGATGCAGAGGCTGTGGTACTTGAAAATAGCGCTGTGGCGCCAGACCTCCAGGAACTCCCTTCCAAGTGGCTCAAAGATCCCATATTTGTTATCACTAATGTACGCCCGGATCATCAGGATGCCTGGGGGCCTGGTGAAGAGGGGGCATTAGGGGCCATTATGAGGGGGATACCTCAACGTTCTACTGTTTTTATTCCTGAAACTACTGCATCGTCTCTTGCCCTGCTTGATGGGTTAGAGAAAAAACAATGTAAGGTCCACGTTGCCCCTCTTTCCTCCAAAGGGTATTCTGTATGGAGAGAAGAGAATATGGCGGTAGTGAGAGAGATACTGAACTTCATGGGCCTTGATAGCAAAAAGGGCGAAGATGCTGCTTCCTCTCTTGTTTCTGATGTTGCGGATTTTCAGGTTATTCCTCTTGGGGATTCCGAATTAGCTGCGGCTTTTTCTGCCAATGACCTTGCGACGACTAAGTTGCTATTTGCCAGTCTGGAATGGAAAATGGAGGAAACCACCATACTTTTCAACTCTCGTCGTGACAGACCTGAACGGCTGAAGGCCTTTCTTCCATGGCTTCGTCAGCCAGGATGGAAAAGAGTGCTCTTTATGGGTGCAAGGCTCCTTTATCCCCGTAAGGGAATAAAATATATTTCCATCTCTTCCATAGCAGATGTGGAAGAATTGCTCAAGAGAGAAAAAAAAGTTTTCGGGTGCGGAAATGTAGCAGGTATGCCTCTTGCATTTCTTATCGACTATGCTTTAAAGGGAGGTAACCATGCATAGCGTTCAATTAGGGACCATTGGTCTTGGTATAGTCTTGGGAATGTTTTTTTATAACCGCACTGGCCGTTCCTGCGGCGGAATTATTACCCCAGGATTTATTGCCCTTCAAATAGGGAGCCCATCGTCTATTGCAATGGCGCTGGCCTCTGCGGTTGTGCTTTCCTTCGTTCTTGAAGGAGTTGTTCGTGTAACGGGTATCTATGGCCGCCAGCGTATAGCGCTGGCTATGCTTTTGGCCCTGGGCTGCAAGTTTATGCTTGACCTTTTTTTTCCTGTGAGCTCCCTTTGGCTTGGGTGGGTTCTTCCAGGTCTTGTGGCGGCTGATATGCAACGTCAGGGACTGGTTGAAACCTTGACTGGAACAGTTATTGTAAGTTTGCTTACAGTGATGTCTCTTGAGGTACTGGTTTTTTTGGGGCATTTTGTTGGAAGGTAGATAGCAAATGGAAGAAAAACATATAACTTCATTGATAGAATATCAGAAGAAACAACGTGAATTTGTGCGGAAAGGCAGATTTCGTCTTGTCTTTCTCGCTATAGTCCTCTTTTGTTTGTGGTTAATTCCGAGACAAAGGGGGTTTTCAGCTGAAGAAGGCCGGTTATGGGATGATGTACGGCAGGCGGAGATTTTTCTCTGGGAATGGAGAGAGGAGAGGGGTGACAGCTCAGGTATTGATGCCGATCCATGGAAGCTTGGGCTCATCGGTCTGGAATGGAGCCCCCTTACTACGACTCTCGGAAGTCTTGAGGCAAAACGTACAGCCTGTCATCCTAGCTGGTCTGTCGCTATACTCAGAGAGTTCGATGCTATGGGACTAAAAGAGGGCGATTCCGTGGCTATTCTATCCTCTTCTTCTTTTCCCGGTTTATTGCTCAACACGTTAAAGGCGGCGGAGTACAGACACCTTAAGGTTCTTCTTATCCTTTCGCTAGGGTCCTCTACATGGGGGGCGAATGTTCCAGGCGCACCATGGCCGGTTTTGGCTGAACAATTGAGAGAGAGAGGTTTATTACATACGAAAGCCGACTATTACACCCTTGGCGGAGACGATGAAAATGGCGGGGGAATTGCCCCTGAAGGGGTTGCTTTAATGATAGACATGGCCAAAGGAGAAGGGGTTCCCCTTTTGAGAGAGGGGACTCTCGAAGGGATGATCAGTAAAAAGATGGAAATAGTACAAAAGTTTTCTCCCAGACTTGTTATGAGCATAGGCGGTTCCCACGCTAATATGGGAGAAGATGAGAGTATTCTGGCCCTCCCAGGCGGGCTTCATTTCCCATCAGCGGATATGGTTTCAGGAGACGGGGTCATTGGACAGGCGCTCTCTGCAGGTTACCCGGTTTTCCATCTCCTTAATATTCATGATCTAAGTCTCAGATATGGTATCCCCTACAATGCAAACCCTTCAAAGGCAATATCATCGAGAAAGAGTTTAATTTCTTCTGTGGCGGGCATCTTTCTTTCAGGGTGGATTCTCTTGTCTCATAGACGCTGGATGTTCTGTTGCGACGGGGAAGGATCGAAGTCGTGACATTGCATATAGGAGTTATTGATGATGATCGTAAAGTGCTCTATCAGCTTGAAAAAATGGCAGAGGCCGAGGAATGGCGCTTTCTTGCAACAGTTGACCCTGAAGAAGTGCTTGGATGGGTGCGTGATGACGAGATCGATATTTTGCTTGTAGATGTATGGATGCCTGTAGTGAGTGGCTATCAGCTTGTCCAGAAGGCAAGGAATATTTCTGAAAAGATCGTTCTCATAGCTTTGGCGGAGAACGAAAGAGAAGATACGGCGTCAAGGCTTTTTTTAGCCGGAGCTGATGATTTTGTGGTTAAGCCATTGCAGCTCCTAGATTTCAGAGCCCGTCTGCGTCTCCATGAAAAACTAGCAAATTACAGAGAGCAGCTCAATTGGGATGTTCGTAAAAAAGGTATTAGCGTGGATACCATGAGAGAAGTTATCTATTGTATTAAACGGCATCAGGGAGCTATGGATTGCGATGAAGTAGCCGCTAAAACAGGTTTAGCCTATGTGACAGCTCATAGATATCTTGATTTTCTTGCCTCCCGAGGTATGGTAGTGCGCTTGTCCGCTGCCCTTGACGGTCGTCCAGGGCGTCCAAAGACTTTTTATGAGTGGAAGGGAGGACTTAAGACCCCATGACTTTTTGCTGCACCTTTGCTTCTGGCCGCAGAACAATCGATCTTTTACTGGATAGGCGGGTTATAACAGCAGAAATATCAAAAGAAACGCCGTTGCCCAACAGGCCAGAAGACGCCCTCGCTGCCCCCTGTGAGAGTCCATTATTACGTTTTTTGGCCAGGCAAGTTTCAGATATCGTTGTAATTTTGCCTGATGCCACGCGAGCTTGGCAAAATGTGCCCTTTATGGCGCAGGCATTGAGGCGGGAAATTCGAGAAGGCGGCCGTATGTCTGTGAAATGGGTCATTGGCGGGGGACAGCATCGATTGCCCACTGCTAAGGAGATCAAAATGCTTCTTGAAGATATTCCCTTAAGGGGGGATTCAATTCTTTGCCACAATAGCGCAGAAGGGGTTAGAACTAAAGAGATTACATCTCGTGGAACGCCTGTCATCCTTCATCAGGCAGTGGCAAGGGCAGATTTGATTGTCTCTGCGGGCGGTATTGCCTATCACGATCTTGCCGGCTTCAGCGGAGGACGCAAATCCATTCTTCCCGGGGCGTCCGGCAGCGAGGCTATTCAGCATAACCATGCCCTTTCTCTTAAAGGCAGCAATTTTGATCCTGCCGTAGGATGTGGTTATTTAAAAGGAAATCCTGTGGCAGAGGATATGGCCGAATACCAATCCCTTGTTCTTGCTGAAAGAAAAGGATTTCTGCTCAATGTTATCCCTGACGGCAAGGGGAATCCTTATTGCTATACAGCAGGAGATCCTGTAAGGGCGTGGCTTCAGGGTACAGTTTGGGCTCAGGAGCTTCAGACCCTATGGGTTTCAGAGAAGGCTTCGTTAGTAGCAGTATCCTGTGGCGGATACCCCTATGATATTGACCTTTACCAGGCAACAAAGTCCATATCGGCAGTCCTTCATGCCCTTGAACCAAAGGGTGGATTGCTCCTTTTCGCAGAACTTGAGGACGGCGCGGGCCCGGGAAGCTTTGGAGAAGATTTCAGACTCGCTATAGAACAGCCGGAAGCAGCCCTTGGGAAACTGCAAGATAATTTCACTATCCCGGCATATATCGCGACAAAGATGGCAAGCGACTTGAAAAGTCACCCTGCTGCCCTCGTGACTGATCGTACCGATATGGTCTTCCCCGGAAAGATTTTTGCTGATGGCTCCAAAGCTTTACAATGGCTGAAAAAACAGATTCCACCAGGGCCTGTTTTATGTGTGCCTGCAGGAAATTGCGTAACCATAAAAGCAAAAGAGAGAAACACCATATAATGTCTCTCTCTTCTGTTTTTCTTAAATGTCATTCTTTTTGTGATGCTCTTTTATTTAAACCATTTGTTGCGCAGTGTTTCCAGCTCCCCGGATTTTTGCATTTCATCAAGAACGCTGCTTATCGCCTCAGCAAATGCTTTTTCTTCGAGATTCATGGCGAGAGCTTTGCCTGCCCCGGTAATTTCTTGTTCGAAAGCGACGGCTATTTTGCCGTCAAAGTCTTTTTGTTCGAGGAATTTCTTGGCCACAGGAATATCCATAAGAGAAGCGTCTGCCCGTCCCAGCATGACTTCTCGTACGCAGTCATCGAATTTTTGGAAGGTCTTGACATTTGCGCCTTCTACCGTGCGTGAGAAAGTCTCTTGAACAGTGCCAAGCTGAACGGCGATAGTCTTGCTTTTCATGTCATCCAGCGATTTTAACGCTGTATTGTCTTTTTTGACAATGAAAGCACTCATTGATACTTCATAGGGAGTAGAGAAAGCGACTCGTTTCGCCCGTTCTGGAGTAGCGCTCATCCCAGCGGCGACTATATCAATCTTCTGGGCCAATAGGGCTGGGATAAGGCTGTCAAAGGGCATGTCGACCCATTCAAGTTCTTTGCCGAGCTTTTCGGCAATGGTTTTCATAAGTTCAATGTCGAAACCCTGAAGGTTGTTTTTTTCGTCACGAAACTCATAAGGTGGATAGGTGCTTTCTGTACCGACGATTATTGTGCCTTTGTTCAGCACGCCAGCGTAGACAGACGAAGAAAGAGCCATAAAAAGGCAAAGAAGCAACAGGAAACCAGTAATTTTTTTCATTTTTAAAGACCTCCGTTCTAAACAGTAGTTTATATAATCGCAAAATTATGTTTCAGAGTTTATAGGGAGTATGGTAGCAGAAAAGCCTTACATGTCAAGAAAATCTGTATTGAGGTGATGGTAATGTTTTGGGAATCTCTTTTAAATGCTCGCGCTCACAGATTGCAACCCTCAGGGATACAGGAAATGATGGTTTATGCTTCCCGCCCTGGTGCGATATCCTTTGCGGCAGGCCAGCCATCTGAAGACCTCTATCCCATAGAAGAGATAACTCATGGCTTCGAAGAGGCCATGAAGGATACCTCGGTTCTTGCTTATCCTTATACAGAAGGGGACTCCATGCTTCGCCAGTGGATTTCGAACTGGATGGTAGAGGAAGGCCTCGCATCTTCAGTTCCTGGATCGGAACGTATTCTCCTCACCACAGGCTCTCAGGAAGGACTAAACATCATCTCCCAGCTTTTCTTGAAGGACGGGGATGTGGTGGTTGTTGAAAACCCTTCCTACCCGGAAGCCATGTTGACCTTCGGAAAAGAAGGGGTTCGGTTTGTCACTGTTTCAATGGATGAAGAAGGGCCTGTCGTTTCTGAGCTTGAAGCAGCTTTAGCGAAAGAAAAAGTAGCTTTTTTCTACACCATCCCTACCTTTCAAAACCCATCGGGGCACAGCACTTCTCTGGCGAGAAAAAAAGAGATATTGTCTCTCTTAAAAAAATACAACGTTGTGTTGGTGGAAGATGAACCTTACAGACAGTTATGGTTTGATGAGAAGCCGGCAAAAACATATTTTAGCTTGGCTAAAGAAGAGCCGGTTCTTTATCTAGGAAGCTTCTCTAAGATTATAGCGCCGGGGCTCCGTTGTGGATGGATGGTTTTGCCCCCCATCATTATGGAAAAGGCAGTACAACTTCGCCTGACCTTTGAGCTGGGAGTATCAGCCCTTTTGCAGAGGATGATCTTCTATGTAGTGTCACGGCGTAATTTTGAAGCTCATCTCAGCCACCTTCGCCATGAGTATAGAGAGCGAAGGGATGCTATGGCAGAAGCCATTTCAAAGCACTTGGCACCCTTGGGCTTTTCTTTTCCCACCCCCAAGGGAGGTTTCTTTTTCTGGGGAAGCCGGGATGGGTTGAATGGCACAGATTTTGCGCGCTTTGCGGCAAAAAATTTTGGTGTAGCCCTTATTCCAGGGGAAATCTTTTTTGCTCTTCCTCAGAAAGGACAGAACTTTGTTCGTTTTTCTTTTGCCAAGGTTGACAGGGAGGAAACGAATAAGGGGATGGAAAGGCTGGCAAAAGCTTTTAGAGAATTCTGTTAAAATAATCAATTCAGACATTATGTTGACGTTCTAAAGGGTGTTCGCTATAATACTACGCAATTATTAATTGAAAAGGCGATGAAGCAGGGTGCGGAATCAGCGCATCGTGATATCAGGGAGGAACGTTCAACAGACTGTAAAACGTTCTTATCGCGGCTGAGAAGCTTAAAACCTGCTGAGCTGGGGCGGAAAGGATCTGTTTCCGGAGTACGTTTCCCGGGTGGCTTCCGTTATAAGGCCAGAGTGGGATATAAAAGTATCCAAGCAGGGTGGTACCGCGAGTTTTAAAGCTCGCCCCTTCGGGGGCGGGCTTTTTTGTATTTAGAGGAGGAAGCAGGATGGGTTCATCGAAACATTTATTTTGGGATGGCTGCGACACAGTCCAGCTGGCGCAAAACTACGGCACACCGCTCTATGTGCTTTCTGAAACAGCAGTACGAGAACGGTGCCGTGAGGTAAAAAAAGATTTTCTTTGCAAGTATCCCAACACAAGAGCAGTTTATGCCAGCAAGGCATTCCTCACCATGGCAATGGTCCGCATTATCGCCAGTGAGGGGCTGGGGCTTGATGTGGTCTCTGGCGGGGAGATCTACACCGCCTATAGAGCGGGATTTCCTATGGAAAAAACAATTTTTCACGGTAATAACAAGACTCTGGAAGAGCTGCAGCTGGCATTGGAAACTGGCGTGGGGAGAATCGTAGCTGATAGCGAATCCGAATTGGACATTATTGAAGATGCGGCCAGACGCAGAGGAAAGAGAGCAACGCTTCTTCTTCGTGTGGCGCCAGGGGTTGATGCTGCGACCCATCAATATATGGCCACAGGGCATACAGCCTCGAAGTTTGGATTTCCTCTTGCCGGTGAATCAATAAGCCGGACGATACAACGCATTAAGGGCTCAGAAAATCTTGTTCTGAAGGGTTTTCACTTTCATGTGGGCTCTCAGCTGCAAAGCAACCGTTCCCATTGTCTAGCTGTAGATGCTTTGATAAAAGAAATGGTTTTGTTTTCCAGCGATCTTGGTTTTGTCACGGAAGAGTTGAATGTGGGGGGGGGCTATGGTGTTCCTGAGCATGAGGGAGAAGAACGCAAGCCGTTGAAATATTTTACCGAGGGTATCATGGAACGAGTGATAGCGGGATGCGAACAAGCTGGTATTCCTGTCCCCGCAATTATTATTGAGCCGGGCAGGTGGATTGTTTCCGAGGCGGGCATTACTCTTTACAAGGTTGGAAGCATCAAGGAAATTCCAGGAGTTATGACCTATGTAAGCGTTGACGGGGGAATGACAGATAATCCAAGGCCTGCCCTTTACGGAGCGAAATATTGGGGAGTTGTCGCAAATAGAGCAGATGAGCTTGCGGGGAAGAAAGTGACAATAGTGGGGAAATGCTGTGAATCTGGAGACGTGTTGATGAAAGATGTCATGGTTACAGATCAAATAACCCGTGATGATATCCTTGCCGTTTTCAACACGGGCGCCTACAACTTCTCAATGGCAAACAATTATAACCGTTTGCCTAGACCAGCGGTTGTCCTTGTTAGAGAGGGCAACGCCTATGTGATAGTGAACCGTCAAGACTATGAAGACCTTCTTTCAGGGGAAGTGATTCCAGATCACTTGCGATAATTTTTAAGTGATGTTTATCATTTGCAAGGGGAGGTATGGTCATGTATGGAAGACGCAGCGGTAAAAAGATTCTGAACCTGACTATAATGGCGGCATTAAGTCTGCTGGTTATGACAGGAATAGCCTGGGCGACTGAAGGAGAGGCCAAACCAGATTTCGGCATTCTCTCTCTGTTGCCGCCGCTCATTGCCATAGGGCTCTGCATCTTTACGAAGGAGGTTATTCCTTCGCTCTTTATTGGAGCATGGTTTGCCGGGACCATGGTAGCAGGGTGGAATCCCATCTTAGGATTTGGAAAGGCAGTAGGGCTGGTGGCAGATAACCTGGGAGATCCCTGGGGGGCACGGATAGTTCTCACAAGCCTTGTCATGGGCGGTCTGGTAGGTATTATGCAGATCGGCGGAGGGATTGAGGCCATAGTCCGTTGGATCACTAAAAAGATTCAGAGCGTCAGAGGTGCAATGCTCGTTACAGAACTGGCAGGTTTCATTATTTTCTTTGAAGACTACGTAAATAGCCTCGTGGTGGGCACGACCATGAGCCCCATAACCGATCGTTACCGCATTTCTAAAGAAAAACTTTCATATATTGTCGACTCTACTTCAGCGCCCATTGCCTGTATTGCCGGTATTTCTTCGTGGGTTGCCTATATGGTGGGACAAATTGGCACTCAGTTCAATGCCCTTGAAATAGGCTATTCACCCTATCTTGCCTATCTGCGGTCTATTCCCTACGTTTTCTATAATATTATTGCCCTGGTGCTTTTAACCTTTGTGATTTTTTCTCAGCGGGATATGGGCCCCATGCTCCATGCGGAACGAAGGGCCAGACAAACGGGCAAGGTGCTGCGAGAAGGAGCGAAACCCCTCATTGTTACAAGCCATGCGAATTTTGAGCCCAGTGAGGAAACGCCGAGACGTGTCATTAACTTTTTAGTTCCTCTCGGATTTATGGTGGGGTTGATCTTCCTTATGCTTGTAGTTACGGGAGGATGGCCTAGTGTTTCTTTAGCCACGGCTATTGGAGAAGGGGATAGCTCTCAGGCTTTGGTGTTGGGGTCTTTCGGTTCGGTATTTCTCACTCTTGTCTTCTTCAGGGCTCAGAAGCTTGCTACTTGGAATCGCCTCTTTGCTGGGTTCATGCAGGGTATGAACTCGATATTCTTCGGCACCCTGATTCTAATCTTTGCCTGGGCCATAGGGGCAGCTATAAAAGAAGTGGGAACCGCACAGTATATTGTCAGGATAGCTGGGAATGTCCTCTCGCCAGCGTGGATTCCCTTGCTTACATTCTTTACAGGGGCAATAATTTCTTTCTGCACAGGAACATCCTATGGAACCATGGGAGTTCTTATGCCCATAGTTATTCCTCTTGTCTATAATGTTACTGCGGTTCATGATGCGGGATTTATCGAAATACTCTTGCCCACCATCGGGGCCGTTTTTGCGGGAGCCGTTTGGGGAGACCATTGCAGTCCGATATCCGATACGACTATCATGAGCTCCATGTTCAGCGGCGCTGATCACGTAGACCACGTTAATTCGCAGATGCCTTACGCCTTTGTAGCCGCTGCAGGAGCTGTGGCGGGCTATGTTTTTATTGGTTTCGGCCTTCCAGTGCTTTTCTCCCTTATTCTTGGTGCTATTACTACATGCCTCCTCTTTTACTTTGTTTCTCAACCAATAGAAGTGAGAGCCTGATTTTTTACTGACGCTAACGATTGAAAGGTACGGTACAATAATGGCAGGGGTGTTACACTCCTGCCATTATTAATGCAAATACGAGGTGTAGATTATGTTAGAATTTACTAAAATTCAGGGGAATGGCAATGATTTTATTGTTATTGACAACAGGGAGGGGAGCATGACATCCCCCGATCTTTCCAGATTAGCGGCGAGCATCTGTGAACGCCGCCAGTCTGTAGGCGCGGACGGACTGCTCGTCGTAGAAATGTCTGAGCGGGAAAATTTTACAATGCGGCTTTTTAATAATGATGGTTCCGAAGGAGAAATGTGCGGCAATGGAGCTCGTTGTATTGCTCGCTATGCATGGGAAAAGAAAATAGCAGGGGAAAAAATGTCCTTTGAAACCCTGGCGGGACCTATTCACGGGGTGGTGACTGCTCCTTTTGTGGAGCTTGATATGGGCGAAACCAATCTATCTCAGGGTTTTTGGGGACAAAGCCTGAAAGTAGAAGGAGAAACATTCCCTTTCGTTTACCTTGTAGTGGGAGTGCCCCACTGTGTATTGTTTGTTGATAACCTTGAAGACTTTTCCCATGACTCGTTACGGGATATTGGGAGAACTGTTCGATATGATACCCATCGTTTTCCCAAAGGAACAAACGTAAATTTTGTTCAAAGATCAGGGGAAAGGACTCTCAAAGTTGTGACCTACGAGCGGGGGGTGGAAGATTTGACCCTTTCATGCGGTACAGGGTCGACGGCATCTGCCATAGCTGCATCCATAGTTTGGGAAATGGCAGCTCCTATACAAGTACAAAACCCAGGGGGGGATAATTGGGTTACCGTTTCATTTGATGAAACGCGAAGTATCTGCAAAACCTATCTAACAGGGAAGACCGTCATGATTGCAGAGGGGAGGCTTTATGACGAAGCCTTGCCAAAGGATATAGAGTGAATGTTTTGTACTTCTTCGAGGGAGGTGTAATGAATGAAACGAAGCAGAAAAATGACCCTCGCGCTTTTTATAGCTATTGGTATCGTAGGGTTGCTTCTTATTATAGGAAGTATGAATGTAGGTGGAGATATAGTAAGACGGGAGGCTGCCAAAGCTGTTGCCGAGGTGCTTGGGGCTGATCTGACGATCCAGGGTGTGACAGGAAATCCTATACGGGGGTATCGACTCTCTGATATCTCCCTTAAAAAGAAAGAAGACGTATTGCTTTCTGCTGGCGCCCTTGGTGTGAAAGTAAATCTCATGTCGGTTTTTTCTGGGAACCCCCGCCTTTCCCAGGTGACCATCGACGGCATAGAAGCAGATGGTGAAAAACTTGCCAGGGAAATCGCAGCCCTTGATTTGAAAGGAGAGGGAGGCGAGATTCCTGTTGAGGCAGTAACCATTAGGAATGGGAAGGTCCGAACTCCCTGGGGGGAAGCGTCTATTGCGAAAACAGACCTGGTCCTTAAAGCCGATAGTGTAAAAGCTGATCTTGACATTGCGATGAACAATGTCCCCATTAAAGGACCTATCAATCTTAGGAAGGGTAAAGACGATCTCGAGTTGAAAGGTCTGGATCTTAAAGTTGGTGACGGCAGGATTAGCGCTAAAGGAGCGATTCTACCCAGTCTTTCTTTGAAGGGAGAAATGGAGAAGCTGGATGTGGGGCAGGTTGTCCAGTTTTGGCCTCAATTGCCTGTGGACGGCTATAAAGGCCTCTTCTCCAGCACAATTTCTATTGGGGGCCTATGGAATGATCCAGTTCTGGAAGGACGCCTTTCTTTTTCCGGAACTTCTTTAGCGGGCTACCCGGTTCAGGCTATTGACAGCGACTGGAAGTACGGAGCTTTTAGACTGAGCCTTGAAAATTTAAAAGCAAAGGCCCTAGCTCTACCCCTTAGCGGTCGGGCAGCATTCGCTTTTGCTCCGGGAAAAGTCCCATCTATGGATATACTTATGGAGGGAAAGGATGCGTCCCTGGAGGAGCTTAAAGGTACAGTTCCTGCTTTGGCTTCAGTAAAAGGAAGGGTCGATTCTTTTTCAGTAGCGGTGAAAGGAACTCTTGCCACCCTTTCTGGGAATATAGATTTGAAAGCCGATCAGGTCGAGGCTTATGGTCAGCAGCTCAAAAACACAGTCGCTCATGTGGTCTTTAAGGGAAGTGGCGCCACCATACAGGGGAGTTCATCTCTTGAAGGCGGCTCTCTCGCCCTCAGCGGTTCTGTCGACCAGTTGCAGCGGGCCCCTCGCCTTAACGTTCTTCTCAAAGCGCGGAGCATTGATGTGGGGAAAATTATAGCCTCTTTGCCCAAGCCGCCGAAGATTACCCCTAAAGGTTCTGTCAGCGCTGATATAGGAGTGAAGGGATCTATGGCCGATCCGCGTGTTGACGGAACCGTTTGGTCAGATCGTATGGCCTATGGAGAAGAGGCTCTTAACGATCTTAATACAGCCTTTGTCTTCCACAAAGACAGGGTTACCCTATCTTCTGCCCGGGGTAGATGGAGAAATATCCCTATTACAGGGAGAGGAACCATAGCAGGTGTATCGAAGGCTGCCCCCTCATTAGATCTTTCTTTCCAGGCGGCGGGTGTGAACCCTGAAAATTTTGAATCCTTCTTTCCTGATCTTAAGAGCTATGAATTGCGCGGCAGCATTACTGCAGTTGCACAGGTAGAAGGCACTACAGCTGCTCCTGAGATAAAGCTCTCCATTCAATCTCCTCGCCTGAACTTTATGGAGCAGGGCCATGTGGCAAACCTCTCGCTGAGCACCGACCTTGCTCTTAAGGAAGGTGTGCCCAAAGAAGTGAACCTTGCCCTGAAAGCCGCAACTGCTGGATTCGCCGGTGTTGGGGCGGAGAATCTAACGGCGCGTATCGATGCCACAAAGGATGTTGTGACCCTTTCCCAGGCGAGGGCAAGCCTTGGAAAAGGCGAGATTGCTGGAACTGGAACGGTGAAGCTTCATCCCGAGGCTTCAGCAGATCTCGATCTTTCCTTTGAAATGAAAGAGGGAGACCTTGCCGCCATTGCCAAAGCAGGAAAATTGCCCTATAGCCTTGGTGGTTCCCTTAGCGGGAAAGTTTCAGTAAAGGGTAAATCTGACAATCCCTCAATTGCAGCAGACTTTTCTTCTCCTAAGGCAGTATTTTCAGGATTCACCTTCTCAAATCTAAGTGGAGCTTTGGAAGGGAATATGGAGAGGATGGCTCTGAAGAAATTCACAGCGTCAGCTGGCGGAGGGACTATTACAACATCAGGTTCCTTCAACCTGAAAAAAGAAGCCCCAGAAGCAATCTTATCTCTGACGGGGAAAGGGCTTGATGTTGCTTCTCTGACAGCGGGGCTTCCTGAAGCGGCTAAATTTAAGCCATCGGGAGCTTTTGATGTTAACTTCGATGGAACTATCGCAGGATCAGCTAGTGAGGGGAAGGGCGCCGTAACAGCTTCATCTCTTTCTATCGCTGGTCTTAAGATGACAAACATTTCCTATCCCTTTACCTTACAGGGAATGAATCTCTCTATTGCCAATGCTCATGCCAGCTTCTACGGAGGGACTGTGGCGGGGAAAGGGGACATGAACCTTGCCAAAGGAGCCTTTAGCCAGAATATTACTGTAGAGAACGTGGATATTGATCCTTTGCTTCAGGATGCTGCAGGAGGGCTTGAGGGGCACATCGTGGGCAAGGCAAAAGGCAATCTCTCCCTTACAGGCACTATGACGAAGGGGCTTGCCTTTAGTGGCAAGGGGGAGTTGCATGTGGGTGAAGGGGCTGTAACAGATTTCAAGGCAGTTAAAACAGCGGCATCTCTTTATGGACAGTCTTCCATTCGTTTTGCATCTGTGGAGGCTCCCTTTAGACTTGAAACAAAGCGAGTTATTCTAGAAAATGGGAAGGCTACTGCATTTCCGGAAGATTCCCTGTACAAAATCCTTAAGGCCTCTGGCCCGATAGGATTCGATACTACATTGGCCCTTCAGTGTCAGGGCAATGTCAATATCCAGGTATTGAATGCCCTCTTCGGGGGAGTGGCTGGAGCCCTTGGGGCAGGAACTGCCACATCCCTTGAAGACATCCTTAAAGGGGCCCTTACCGGGGCAAAATCCGGCCTGGAAAAGGCTGATTTCAGGGATGTGTCTTTCAACTTGGGTGGAACCATTGAGAAGCCGTCTGTTTCCAATGTTAAAATAGCACCGGCACCTCAGGCCATACAACAGACAACTCCTTCAGGCACTGCGCCGACAGCGGTGGAAGAAGCGACGGCTCCTCCCAAGGAAGCGACAGGTGAAACTCAGAAAAAGCCTGAAAACTTACTGGAAGGCGTTATTCAAGAAGGCCTGAAAAATATATTGAAAAAAGAATAAGAAATGATCTTGAATATATAGCATGACAAGAGACGGTAGAATTTTCTACCGTCTCTTGTTTTCAAGGGTTCTATGGTAGAGATCCTGATAGTGTTGTGAAGAAACTTTCCAGGAGAAATCCTTGGACATTCCACGTTTTATGATGCCATCCCAACGAAAAGGGTCACGATAGGCGTTGAGGGCCCTTCGCACTCCTTTCAAAAGAGCTTCTGTAGTATAGGGTATAAAGGTAAAGCCATAACCATCAGGGTGGTCATCAGCATCTCGTACGGTATCAGCCAGTCCTCCTGTTTCTCTTACAACAGGTACCGTCCCGTATTGGAGAGCGATGAGCTGTGTTAAGCCGCAGGGTTCAAAAAGGGATGGCATAATGAGCATATCTGATCCTGCATAGGCAAGATGGGAAAACTCTTCATGGAACCCATGTTTAAAGGCAAAATTGTCTGGGTGGCGATCTGCTGCTTCGTAAAGAGCTGATGTAAAAATTGGATTGCCACTTCCAATGAAGAGGCAGCGGACCCCTATTTCCCGCAAAGCATCAAGGGCTGGCAGCAGAATATCGTAACCCTTCTGCATAGTCAGTCGGCTTATGGAAAGAAAAATGGGAGCCATGTTATCTTTCCATCCTAAATGTTGTAGAAGCACGGAGCGGCAGTGTTTCTTCCCTTCTAAGTTCTCTGCTGAAAAGGGAAAGGGAATATAAGGATCGTGGACGGGAGACCAGCCTGGGTCAAGGCCGTTCAGAACGCAGTGAAGCTTGCTTTTTTCCTTTCGGAGAACGCCATCAAGACCATACCCCATCTCCGGGGTCAGTATTTCTTTCCCATATCTGGAACTAACGGTTGTGATACAGTTTGACGTTATAAGAGCCCCTTTTAGAAGATTTACATGGCCGTAAAATTCCAGCCCGTCGATAGTAAAGGACCGCGTGTCGATGCCCCACTCATCAAGAACATGAAAAGGAAAGATGCCCTGATGAGCTACATTGTGGATTGTAAAAAACGTCATTGGGCGAGGATTTTTATCCCTATAGAATCTATGCCACTTCAGACTGATTGGGACCAGTGCGGAAGGCCAGTCGTGACAATGAATAATATCTGGGGCCCATCGGTTCTTTTGCTCCAGGTCCAGGGCTGAAAGAGAAAAAAATGCGAAGGGCAGAGCGCTTTCACCTGTGAGTTCTTCTGGGTATATGGGCAGGTTCTCGAAGAGATCACTGTTTTCTAAAATATAGATAGGAACATCATCAATAATTGTCTTCCATATCTTGCTGCTCATAACGTGCCATTGGAGGGAAATATGCAAAAGAGGAGGAAGACGAACCAGATTTCCTCCCAGTTCATTCGCCTTATCAAGAACTCCAGGCCAGGCTGGAGTTACGATCCTGGCATCGATACCAAGCTTGCGGAGGGCTTTGGGCAAAGAACCGGCTACATCTCCCAGGCCTCCGACTTTAGATAGGGGAGCTACTTCACTGGCAACATGCAACACTTTCATGTGGAAGACACCTCCTTCATCCTATGGAAGATGGTTATATCCCACGAAATTTGACTCCATAAGCCTTTTCGCAATATTCTGCTACAACTCGATGAGTATGAAAGTAACTTCCATTCATAGCAATGGCGTTTTTCATCATAGTATGCCAGTGTCCCTTGTCGTTGTAGTAGGCGGGGATTATTTTTTTCTCAAGTTTTTCGTAAAGGTCAAGGGCATCTTTTGATTCATCGTAGGAATGAAGATCGGTATCGCTGGGAGTGGGGCCGATAGCCCACCCTGTTACATCTTCAATCCATCCTTCAATCCACCAACCATCAAGCACAGAAAAATTCATTACGCCATTGATAGTGCATTTCATTCCGCTCGTTCCCGACGCTTCTCGCGGCCTGAGAGGGGTGTTAAGCCAGACATCTACCCCTTGGGTAATAAGCCGGCCAAGTTCCATGGTCTGGTTTTCTAGGTATACCATGGGTATAGAGTCTTTGATTTTATCTGATGTATTAATGATTTTTTGAATGAGGGCTTTCCCACCATCATCTTTAGGATGGGCTTTTCCTGAAAACACAAGTTGTATTTTGCCCCCTCCAATTTCTATAAGTTTCTTAAGATTCGAGAAAATAAGGTCCGCTCGTTTGTAAGTAGCTGCCCGTCTGGCAAAACCTATGGTCAGGACATCAGATTGCAGCGGAACTCCCGTTTCTTCCAGAATGTAGGCAAAGAGTCTCATCTTTGAGGCCTGATGTACAGCCCATAGATCTTCAGAGGGGAGGGAGAGAGCCTGAATAAGACGAGCTGGATCATTTTCCCAGCCGGGGATATGCCGGGATAGAAGTTTTCTCATCCCTGGGCTGACCCATGTGGTAGGGTGAATTCCATTAGTGACGCTTTGAATAGTAGGCGCGCTGAAAAGTTTACGGCTCACTTCGGCATGTTTTTTAGAAACACCATTTACAAAGCGGCTGTATCGAAGTCCAAGTTCAGTCATGGAAACCCCTTCAGAAGGAATCATTCGTTTCAGTGTTGCCAAAGCATCGGAGGACATGATCTTTTCTATGAGGTCGTATTTAAAAAAATCGTGCCCAGCTGCGACAGGAGTATGGGTGGTAAACACCACATGTTCTTTCACTTTTTCAGGATCGTAGTACCCCATCTCCCTCATTAGCTCCAGCGTAAGAAAACCAGCATGGCCTTCGTTGAGATGAAAAGTTTCAATATTGTTATATCCCAGGTCTCTGAGCATTCGAAGGCCTCCAACTCCAAGGACAATTTCCTGGCAAAGGCGATAGAGGTTATCCCCTCCGTAGAGATACCAGGAGAGCTGACGATCTTCGGGGTGGTTGGACTCTATGTCTGTGTCTAGAAAGTAAATGGGAATGGAATATCCTGAAAGACCTGAAAGTTCATAGACCCATGTCCGTATATGCACATCCCTGTTTTTGATAGCGACAGAAACTTTGTTGGGAAGAAGGGTGAGTTCCTGTTCTGGTTGCCATAGGGCAGGTTTCTCTATTTGCCACTTTTCTTTGTTAAACTCCTGTTCAAAATACCCCTTTCTATAGAGGAGAGTGGTTCCGATCATGGGAACACCCAGATCAGCAGCGCTTTTAAGGATATCACCTGCCAGAATCCCCAGCCCCCCTGCATATGTGGGTATGGAAGTTTTAATGCCCACTTCCATAGAAAAATAAGCAACGGTACGAAAAGAGGGATCTTGTTCTAGAAGGTCTTGAAGTGACCTCCCTAAGCTGCTCTGGGGGTGAAATAGCATGGTAAATCACCTTCTTCCTTCATAATCTTCCATAAGTTTTCATAAGAGAATGAAGAGATGAAGCAAGATCTTCAGTAAGCGCCTTTTCTTCAGCCATCCATTGCCAGTTCCCTTCTAATGTGGAAGGTTTGTTGATCCGCCCCTCGCCTCCAATGTTGAGATAGTCCTGAAGAGGTATTACGGCTCGTTCTGCCACTGACATAAGGGCCATTCTGGTCAGGACGGTCGCGGCATTATCTCGGGTAAAAGGCATGTTCATATAGCGGCTTACCCTTTCCTTATCCTGGGGAGACCCTTCATCGTCGAACCATCCCCGTACAGTGTTGTTATCATGGGTTCCAGTATAAACAATGTTGCGAGGCTCGTGGTTATGTAAAATGTAAGGATTGCGGGGCATTGATTCATCAAAGGCGAAAAGTAGAACGAGCATGCCGGGAAGATCGTATTTCTTCATGGCGCGGGTTATATCTGGCGTAATAATACCAAGATTCTCTGCGAGAAAAGGCATTGAAGGAAAGTTTTTTTCAAGGGCTGAGAAAAAGGAATCGCCAGGGCCTTCCTCCCATCTTCCATAAATAGCGGTCTTTTCTGTATAAGGAATTGCCCAATACTCCAGAAAACCTCGAAAATGATCAAGACGTGTCATGTCATATAATTGCAGGGAGTGAGCGATCCTTTTGAGCCACCAGTGAAATTCCATTCCTTTGGCATAATCCCATCGGTAGAGGGGGTTTCCCCACCGTTGTCCGGTAGAACTAAAATAATCAGGGGGGACGCCCGCAACAGCCTTGGGTGTCAGATCTCTGTCTAGTTGAAACATTTCAGGGTGACTCCACACATCAGCACTTTCATAGCTGACATAAATGGGAAGGTCGCCGATGAGCTGTATTCCACGATCCAGGCTATGTTTCCGCAACCGCTGAATCTGAGTAAAGGCTTCATATTGAATAAAGACGGTAAAGAGAATATGATCTTTTTCTTCTGTTCTAACAGTGTCAAGAGCGACTTTATCCCTAATCTTAAGGGATGAGGGCCACGTGTTCCACCTATCGTCACCCATGCGGCAGCTTATAGCTGAAAAAAGAGAAAAATCATCAAGCCACCATGACTGTCCTTCCCAAAAACGATAGAGAGGGTCTGTATTTGTTCTACTCATAAAACGTTGAAAGGCCTTTTTTAGAAGGGGCATCTTGATTTTTTTAGCGGCAGAATAATCAACTCTCCCAGAAGAAACTCTGTTAAGGGAGGAGATTTCCTTGTTGCTTATGAGTTCTTCTTCTGCTAAATCTTCAATGCTGATGAGAAGGGGGGAGCATGCGAAGGCAGAAATGCTGTCATAAGGCGAGTTTCCGAGAATTTCTTTAGTACACGTCAATGGAAGCATTTGCCAACAGTTTTGTCCGGCAGCTGCAAGCCAGTCAACAAAATTTCTGGCCCTTGCTCCAATGTCACCAATAGCCCATGGGGAAGGAAGAGAAAAAACCGGCAGTAAAATTCCGCTTTGTCTGATCATCTCTTCCCCTCCTTTTTTATTTTCTGGTATGGACATTCTACACCACAGAAGGTCGAGATTGTTATAATTGAAGAAATTATTTCTATTCACCTTGCAAGGGAGGCGTGTTATGAAGAACTTTAAAGTTTGTCCGTCTCTTTTTTCAGACCTTGACACGTACCTCTTTAAAGAAGGAACCCATCTCAAATTGTACGAAAAAATGGGTGCTCACCCGTTATGCAGTGGCGAAACACAAGGGGTTTACTTTGCTCTCTGGGCTCCTAACGCATCCCAGGTTTCTGTTATCGGTGATTTTAATCTGTGGAATCCTGAGGCAGCCCCGTTGTCTTGCCGGCCTGATGAAAGCGGTATTTGGGAAGGATTTGTTTCGTCCGCTTTTATAGGGGACCGTTATAAATACCGTGTTGTTTCAAAGAGAGGGGAAGCTTTTGATAAAGGAGATCCCTTTGCTTTCGCCTGGGAGGAACTTCCAGGCACGGCATCTATTATTGCATCCCTTCATTATCAATGGAACGATCATTTATGGGCAGAAAAAAGGAAGAAGACGAATTGGTTTTCTTACCCTCTTTCTATATACGAAGTTCATTTAGGTTCCTGGATGAGAAAAGAAGGAAAGTTCCTTTCCTATCGGGAAATAGCAGAACAGTTGACCTGTTATGTGAAAAAAATGGGATTTACGGCCGTAGAGATTATGCCTCTGATGGAGCACCCTTTTTATGGCTCCTGGGGGTATCAGATAACAGGTTTTTTTGCTCCTACAAGCCGTTACGGTTCTCCTCAGGATCTCATGTTCCTTATCGACACTCTTCATCAGGCCGATATCGCTGTTTTTCTTGATTGGGTGCCCTCCCATTTCCCCTCAGATGAGCATGGTCTTGCTTATTTAGATGGAACGGCTTTATTCGAACATGCTGATCCGCGCCAGAAGATACATCCTGAATGGCGAAGCTATATCTTCAATTATGGTCGTACGGAAGTCCGTGAGTTTCTCATCAATAGCGCCCTTTTCTGGCTTGACTACTATCATGTGGATGGCCTTCGCTTTGATGGTGTGGCCTCTATGCTCTACCTTGATTATGCAAGAAAAGAGGGGGAGTGGGTACCCAACAGGTACGGAGGCCGTGAAAACATAGAGGCCGTGTCTTTTCTCAGGCGCCTCAACGAAGCGGCACATCTCTGTTTCCCCCATATCGTTACAATAGCGGAGGAATCCTCTGCATGGCCGCTTGTTACCCGCCCCTCCTACGTGGGCGGACTGGGATTTGGGATGAAGTGGAATATGGGCTGGATGCACGATATATTGAAATACATGGAACTTGATCCATTGTACCGTCAGTATCATCATAACGATCTTACTTTTAGTCTTATGTACGCTTTTTCTGAGAACTATGTCTTGCCTTTTTCTCATGACGAGGTGGTGTATGGGAAAAGATCATTGCTTGAGAAAATGCCAGGGACTCTATGGCAGAAATTTGCACAGCTTCGTTTGCTTCTAGGCTTTATGTACGCCCATCCAGGAAAAAAACTCTTGTTTATGGGAAGTGACATTGCTCAGAGGGCGGAATGGAATCACGAGGAGTCTCTTCACTGGAATCTTCTTAAAGACCCTTTTCATAGTGGAATGCAGCTGTGGGTCCGGGATATAAATAGAGTATATTTCGAGGAGAAGGCTCTTCATGAAAAAGATTTTTCATCAGAAGGGTTTCAATGGATTGATTGCTCAGACAGTAAAGCAAGTGTTTTGGGTTTTATTCGAAGAGATGGAGAAGAGGGGAAGGTGCTGGCTATTTTCAACTTTACCCCTGTAGTTCGCCACAACTACCTTGTCGGTGTTCCTGAAGCGGGCTATTGGCGCGAATTGCTTAATAGTGACGGAGAAATATATGGAGGAATGGGAGAAGGGAATATGGGAGGGAAAGAAGCGATGGAGGAACCTTTGCAGCGTCAGCCCTGCTGTCTGTCGTTGACCCTTCCGTCTTTTGGCGCCCTTTTTTTCAGAAAAGAGGGATAGGACAATGAAATACGTTTGTGTGCACGGTCATTTTTATCAGCCGCCAAGGGAAAATCCGTGGCTTGGAGATGTGGAGCTTCAGGAATCAGCAGCTCCCTGGCATGATTGGAATGAACGGATTACAGCGGAGTGCTATGCTCCAAATATGGCGGCGAGAATTCTTGGCGAAGATGGAAAGATTGTCAAAATCATCTCGAATTATGAGCGAATGAGCTTTAATGTAGGGCCAACACTTTTGCAGTGGATGGAAAGGCACGCTCCTGAAACATATGATGGATTGCTTGAAGCCGACCATCGGGGGAAGGAACGATTTTCAAATCACGGACCGGCTTTGGCCCAAGTCTACAACCATATGATTATGCCCCTGGCATCGAAGAGGGATAAAATTACCCAGGTCCTTTGGGGACTTCAGGATTTTTCCAGCCGTTTTGGCAGATTCCCTGAAGGGATGTGGCTCCCAGAAACCGCAGTGGATATAGAAACGTTAGAAGTGCTGGCTTCAGAAGGTCTTCGCTTCACCATATTGGCCCCCCACCAGGCGAAAGCATGGAAAATGATCAGCGAGTCCTGGTGGCATGAAACGGACCAGAGGCCTATGGAGACGTGTTATCCTTATCTTTGCAACCTCCCTTCAGGGCGAAGTTTGGCAATCTTTTTCTACGATGACCTTTTGGCCAAGGACATAGCTTTTGGCCCTCTCCTGAAGAACGGAGCCCTTTTGGCTCAGCGGCTGCTTTTGTCCATAGAGAAAAACAGTGAAGAAAACCCTCTCGCCCATGTCGCAACAGATGGAGAAACCTTTGGACATCACCATAAATATGGCGATATGGCTTTAGCCTGGTGTCTTGATCATATAGAACACGGGGAGAATGCAAGGCTTACAGTCTACGGAGAATACCTTGAAAAATTTCCGCCCCGACGGGAAGTGCGGATTCGGCAAAACACGTCGTGGAGTTGCGTCCACGGCGTTAAGCGATGGTATGAGGATTGCGGCTGCCATAGCGGTCTCCATCCCGGCTGGAATCAAAAATGGCGTCAGCCTTTGCGGGCTGCCCTGGACTGGCTGCGAGAAAAGATTGATGGTTTTTATGAAAAGGAAGGGGCTTTCCTTTTTTCTGATCCCTGGAAAACAAGGGATCTTTACGTACAGTGCTTTTTCTATGATTCCACGACGGGACGCCATGAGTTTCTTAGGTCATCTTCTCTCCGGAATTTGTCCACTGAAGAAAAAGTGAGGGCTTTGAAGCTCCTTGAGATGGAGAGAAGCGCCATGTTTATGTATACTAGCTGTGGCTGGTTCTTCGATGAGATATCCGGGCTGGAGGCCCTTCAAATTCTTTTATATGCGTACCATGCCTTGACCAGTCTGGAAGAATTGTCAGGAGAAAAAATCAAAGACGATTTTATTGACCTCCTTGAAAGGGCACCGAGCAACATCGAGGAATTCAAAAACGGGGGCAGGATCTTTGATTTTTTCGTGGCCCCTTCCCATGTTGACTTTTTGAGGGTTGGAGGCCATTATGCTGTACAGGCTCTTTTTCAGGAAAAGGTGACAGAGAGTGAATCTTTTTCCCTTTGCAACTACCGGATAAAACCTGAACGATCGTTATTTCTTGAAGAAGGCAGAGAAAACCTTGTTATGGGAGAAGCCTCTCTTTCTCATGTTTTGACAGGGGAAGATAAGCGCGTTTTCTTTTCCGCCTGTCATAGAGGGGGCCACAAAGTTCTCTGCGGAGTGAGGGCTGCTTCTGACCAGGAAGAGATATCAACATGGGAACGGTCTATTCAAACTCATTTTCCTCAAAAGATCGAAAGTGTTTTCGTAGAACTCTTTGGCCATAGGACCTATTCTCTTCGCCACCTTTTTAAAGACGGACAACGTCAGATCATGCATTTTGTCATGGAGAGAGATGTGGCCCGCATTGAAAATTACCTGAAAAGCGTTGTGCGTGATTACGACGACCTCCTTACCTTTATGGGTCTTATCCGCATGCCGCTGCCCGAAGCATTATCAGGGGCGGCGGAAGTTGTCCTGAACGGGGATTTGCGAAGAATCATCTGGGAAGCCGAACCAGATCTGGAGCAGGTAGAAAAACGTCTTGACCAGGCTTTTGCCTGGCAGGTAGAGATCAATATAGGTGAGCTTCAGCACCATCTCCGCGGCAGGATAGAGAAAGAAATGGCTTTTCTATCAGAGCAGGCTGAGAGGAATTTGCAACAAGGATACCTGGTACGAATCGAGAAGATGCTGGGATTCGTACGGCGTCATCATTGGGATGTAAACCTCTGGAAGGCTCAGAATATCTATGCTTCAATCTCTGACCCCAACATACTTGAACACCCTGTTTTCAAACATATAGGCAACCTCCTCAATATGAGGCTTGGGTTGCATAAGTAAGTTAGATAGCACGAGTATTGGAAGGTGAATAATGATGGTGAGGAGAGAGCGTTTGAAGTTATGTAAACGTGTTGTTATAAAGGTAGGGACAAGCACTGTTACCCACTCCACAGGAAAACTGAATCTGCTTCGTATGGAGACCCTGGCGCGGGAGATTGCGGATCTGCAAAGCAGCGGTCGTGAAGTGTGTCTCATCAGCTCAGGGGCCGTTGGAGCTGGTGTTGGCAAAATTAATTTTCCTGACAGGCCCAAGACCCTCCCGGAAAAGCAGGCTCTCGCCGCCATTGGACAGGGCCGGCTTGTCCACATGTATGAAAAGTTCTTTTCAGAATATGGGAAGACTGTTGCTCAGGTCTTGCTGACCAGGGATGTTTTTTCAAATCGCCTTCGGTATCTTCATGCCCGTCATACGTTGTCGACCCTTTTTGATTTTGGGGTCATTCCTATAATCAACGAGAATGATACAGTGGCAGTCGATGAAATAAAGTTTGGAGATAACGATACACTTTCAGCAATGCTTGCCTGTCTTATCGATGCGGATCTTTTGATCATCCTCTCTGATATTGACGGTCTTTTTAGTGACGATCCTAGAATTAATCCTGAAGCAAGACTTCTCCCTTTGGTGGAAGAAGTGTCTAAGGATCTCCTCGCCCGCTCACGCACCAAGGGGAGCAAACTCTCCAGCGGTGGGATGTTCACAAAACTTGCAGCAGCACGTATCGTTATGACTTCTGGTATTCCTATGATCATTGCCAACAACAAGGAGCCCAATATTTTACGTCGTCTTCTTGATGGTGAAGAGCTTGGGACACTCTTTGTCCCCTCTGGGTCGCCCGTTCAGGCAAGAAAACAGTGGATTGCCTTTGGCAGCTCTCCTCACGGCCGAATTGTCATCGATGATGGGGCGGCAGAGGCTATTCGAAAAAGGGGCAAAAGCCTTCTGCCGTCAGGTATCGTGAAGGTGGAGGGAAAGTTCTCCCGTGGCGAGGTTGTTTCAATTGTGGATCAAGACGAGGTTGAGATAGCTCGTGGAATGGTGAATTTTTCTTCAGACGAGATAGGGATCATTGCCGGCCATCATACTGATGAAATAGAAAAGCTTTTGGGAAGTACTGACTATGATGAAGTTGTCCATCGTAATAATTTAGCCCTGGTATAGAGGAGGAATAGAAGGAATGAACATAAAAGAAAAAGTGCGGCAGATGGGTATCCAGGCCAAAAAAGCATCTCGTTTTTTGGCTGTAGCTTCTTCAGAGCAGAAAAACAAGGCCCTTTATGCCATGGCCAGAGCTCTTCGTGATCACTGCAAAGAAATATTGGAAGCTAATGAAAAAGATCTGGAAGAGGGGCGTCAGGCTGGGCTATCCTATGCCCTTCTTGAACGTCTCACCCTTAATGAAAAACGAGTTGAGGCTATGGCTGTCGGTCTTGAGGAAATAGCGGCCTTCCGCGACCCAGTGGGAGAAGTGTTGGGAATGTGGTCAGGACAGGGTGGAATTCGTATAGGTCGTGTCAGGGTTCCCCTTGGTGTTATTGGCATCATTTACGAATCCCGCCCCAATGTTACCGCAGATGCTGCCGGTCTTTGCCTTAAGGCAGGGAACAGTGTTATCCTTCGCGGAGGAAAAGAGGCCCTCCACTCGAACAGAGTCATTGCCCAAGTGATCTCCGAAGGCGCGACAGGAGCAGGTGTTCCGGAAGGGGCAATCAATATTATCGATAACCCTGACAGGGAAGCAACAATGGCCCTGATGAAAATGAATGACTATCTCGATGTTCTCATTCCAAGAGGGGGCAAAGGTCTTAAAAAAGCTGTTCAGGAAAATGCGACAGTTCCCTTTATTATGACGGGCATGGGGAATTGCCATATTTTCGTAGACGAAACAGCCGATATGGAAAAGGCTGTTCCTATTATTCTGAATGCTAAAACCCAGCGTCCATCCACCTGTAATTCAGTGGAAACCCTGTTGGTCCACTCCAACATAGCCTCTCAATTCATTCCTCAGGCAATGGCGGCTCTTCACGAAAAAGGAGTGGAGATACGAGGGGATAAAACTGTGTGTGCCCTTGATGCTCAAGCCCTTCCAGCTACAGATGAAGACTGGGCTACAGAATACAGCGATCTTATTTTGGCTGTTAAAATAGCGGAGAGCCTCGATGAAGCTATAAATCATATAGCTGCCTACAGCACTGGTCATAGTGACGCCATCCTAACAGAGAGCTACAGCAATGCTCAGAAATTTCTCAACGGGGTGGATTCCGCGGCAGTCTACGTGAATGCGTCAACTCGTTTTACTGACGGTGGAGTCTTTGGGTTTGGTGCGGAAATCGGCATTAGCACACAAAAACTTCATGCCAGAGGCCCAATGGGCGTTGAGCAGCTGACGTCAACTAAATTTATTATTTATGGAAACGGACAGATCAGGGAATAATTAAAAATTACGAAGAATGGCGGCATTATGATTATGGCAACTAGAACTGGGCATATTCCTCCTGTTGCGAAAAAGCCTTTTATGGCCCTGCCCAGCTCTGGCCGCGTTGGTTTCTTTATTAATGAACAAAGAAACTCCCGAGAATCGCTGCAATAACAAGAGCCGGGAGCATGTTGGTCACTTTAAAGCGCTTGATCTCAAGAAGTGAAAGACCTAGGGCAATAAGCATAAGCCCTCCCGCCGCCGATATTTCGTTAATAACGCTTTCGGACAGAATTGGCTGTAGAGAGCTGGCAAGAAGAGTAAGTCCTCCCTGGTAAAAAAGAACGGAAAAGGCGGAAAGCAATACTCCTCCCCCAAGGGAAGTGGCGAGGGCAAGGGAAGATACGCCGTCGAGCAGAGATTTGGTTATGAGGAGGTTGGGGTAAAGCCCCAACCCCTCTTCTATTGCTCCGAGTATGGCCATTGAGCCTATGCAGAAGAGGAGAGTGGAAGTAAGAAATCCTTCAGCGAAGCTCTGACCGCTCGTCTTGAATCTCTGGCTCACCTTTTCTGAGAAGCGGCTAAAACGGCCATCGAGGTCAAGGGCTTCCCCGATCATTCCTCCCCCAACCATGCTAAAAACGAGAATGAGAAAATTTGCGGTTTTCTGTGCCATGAGAAATCCAAGAAAAAGAGTGAATAGGCCAAGGACCTGAAAAGCCATATTTATATAGCGTTGAGGAAGCCTGGACCTGAATAAAAGTCCTAGGGTACTTCCAACGATGACAGCCAGACAGTTGACAATACTTCCAGATGCAGGAATGTTACCAATAAAAAAATTCACAGAGATTCCCCCTCGTTGAAAAGTTGAAAATAGCTTATGTTTAATCTTCTAATCTCTCTCTTCCCGAAAGAAGGGTTGTCCGAGGGAGGCTGGAGCTCCAAAAAGAATTCCTTTTCCCTGGCTTACAGAGATAAAAAAGAGAACTAGAATCGTCATTATATAGGGCAACATCATGAGAAGAGGAGTCGGGATGCTTGTGCCAGCGGCTTGCAGACGAAGCTGAAAAGCTTCTACTCCTCCAAAAAGGTAAGCTCCGAAGGCTGCACGGAAGGGGTTCCAGATGGCAAAAATAACAAGGGCTACAGAAATCCAGCCTCGGCCCGCTGTCATGAGCTCCGCCCACATTTTTGTATAGGCAATGGACATGTATGCCCCTCCAACAGCAACAATCCCTCCGCCAATGAGGGTATATATATAACGGGTGCGGTCTACGTTTATCCCCATGGCATCCGCTGCCCGGGGATTGTCCCCTACAGCTCTGAGATACAGCCCGTTTCGAGTTCGCGAGAAGAACATATAAAGCAGAAGTACGAGCACAAAAGATACATAAATAAGGGCGTCGTTATTAAAAAGAACAGGCCCTATGACAGGTATATCCGAGAGTATCGGCAGGGGGATTTTGTCAAGCCCCTTAATGGTAAAGCCAATATAAGACCGCCCCAGGAGGGAACTGGCCCCTGTCCCGAACATTGTTAGGGCGAGACCGCTTACCACCTGGTTGCCTTTTAATGTAATGGTTATAAAGGCATGGATCGCGGCCATTAGGCCCCCGATAAGAAAAGCGGCAATGACACCGATCCAGGGGTTGCCAGTTTTATAGGTGGCGGCAAAACCAGTATAGGCTCCCACAAGCATGATCCCTTCAAGTCCCAGATTTAGAATACCAGCTTTTTCTGTAATGATCTCTCCAAGGGTTGCGTAGAGGATGGGAGTGCCACTTCGTACGGCTGCTGCAAGGATAGGTATGAGCATTTCCATGTCAGTTGTCCCCTCTCCAGATAATTCGAATTCGGTATCGTCTAAAGAACTCTCCGCCTAACACAAAAAAGAGGAGCAGCCCCTGGAGTACTAAAATGCTTGAAAGGGGGAGGCGCATTACAATTTGCAGCGTATCTCCGCCCACAAACAAAGCTCCAATAAGAAAAGCGACAAAGAGAACAGTAAGGGGATTAAGGCGCGCCAGCCAGGCTACAATAATGGCGGTATAACCGTATCCAGCAGAGCTGCCATGCTGAAGGCGTCCCTGGAGTCCCGCTATTTCGCACATGCCGGCAAGACCGGCTATTGCCCCGGAAACAAACATGACCATTACTGCGTTGCGCAAGTAGTTCATTCCCGCAAAAGTTGCGGCCTTGGGATTTTCCCCGATGACTCGGATCTCATAGCCCCACCGTGTCCATTTAAGAAGGGCCCAGAAGAAGAAGGCTAGAAAAATTGCCAAAAAAAGCCCTGTGTGAATGCGGGTGTCGCCAAGAAGAGGAAGGCGGGCTGCATTGGGAAAGGGGGCTGTCATGGGGAAGCCCAGGCTTGCCGGATCCCTCCACGGACCATAGACGAAGTAATCGACCATATTGAGAACGATATAGTTCAGCATAAGAGTCGTGATGATCTCGTTTACATTCCACCTGGCCTTGAGATATCCGGCGAAGGCGGCCCATATTCCGCCAGCAGTGGCTGCCGCGGCAAACATGATCCAGAACATTATGAAAGGCTGGTCAACAAAAAAATAGCGTACAGCGGCCGCTGTTGCCAGAGCACCCATAAGTATTTGGCCTTCTGCGCCAATGTTCCATATTAGCATTTTGAAAGAAAGGGTTACTGCAATGCCAGCCATGGCCAGGGGGATTGCTTTGACAATTGTTTCGGTGAGGCCGTAAGTATCCCCGAAAGAGGCTTTAAACATAGATGTGTATGTCTGAAGAGGTGAAACCCCCATAAAGTATAAAAAGACAGCACCTGTAACAAGGGCCAGTATAATGGCAAAAAGAGGAATAGCCACGGTAAACCAGGCTGGTGTGATAAGACGCCTCTCCACTTTTAAGTATTTCATCTCGCTATAGCCCCTTCCTTTATAGATGAGAGGGGGGTCCCTGCCATCATGAGGCCCAGCATTTCAGGCGTTGCTTCTTCTGGATGGTCGAGAATGCCCATAATTTCTCCCTTGAATATAACAGCGAGTCTATCGCTTAAAGAAAGCAGTTCTTCTAAATCTTCCGAAACAAGAAAAACAGCAGCTCCCCGGTCACGTTCCAGAAGAAGCTGTTCTCGCACAAACTGAGTTGCTGCCACATCGAGGCCCCAGGTTGGGTGAACGGCTATAAGTGCTTTAGGAGCATCGCAAAGCTCTCTTCCCAGCATCAGCTTTTGCAGATTGCCCCCTGAAAGGTTCTTTACTGGGGTTTCGATGGACGGTGTGCTGACACTATATTTTTTTACGAGGTTGATGGCGTGGGAAAAAACGGCTTTCCAGTCGATCATTGGCCCTCTGGCTACGGGTTTGTTCCAATATTTTTTTAGTATAGAGTTCTCTTTAATATCCATATTTGGTACGAGACCAGTCCCTTTCCGATCTGCGGGTATATAGCGAACGCCCCTGGCGATGAATTGTTTTGGGGGTTGGTGGGTCAATTCTTCGTCATCAATCATAATGCGCCCTTCCTTTAGAGGGCGAAGTCCTGCCAGGGCTTCGCAGAGTTCCTGCTGTCCATTTCCGGCAATGCCCGCAAGCCCCAGGATTTCCCGTTCCCGAACATCTATGGAAAGGTCCTTTACCACCGGAATGCCTCTGTCACCTAAAACTGTTATTTTTTTAGACTGGAGAATCTGTTTTCCGGGGGCAGAGCTTTTTCTGGCAACAGTAAATGAAACCTTTCTCCCCATCATGAGTTCTGCAAGCTGTTCCTTTGATGTGGCGGCTGTTTGTACAGTTCCGGTCTTCTCTCCTTTTCGAAGAATGCTGATGCGATCTGATAGTGAGAGAACTTCGTCAAGTTTATGAGAAATAAAGACAATGCCGTGACCTTCTGCTGTCATTTGCTGAATGGTGCTGAAAAGGCGAAGTGCCTCCTGAGGAGTTAGTACAGCAGTAGGTTCATCAAGAATCAAAACCTGGGCTTTTCGATAGAGCATTTGTAAAATAGCTACACGTTGCTGTTCTCCGATTGAAAGCTGCCATATTTTGGCATCCGGATCAACTTCCAGTCCATATTGCCTGGAAATGTCAATGATCTGCTGATGTATTTCTTTTTTGGGAAGAAGCTGCGGCAGACCCTCTAGGCCAAGGATCATATTTTCCCAGACGGTTTGGCTTGGAATCAGCATAAAATGCTGATGAACCATTCCTATACCAGCAGCAATGGCATCTTTCGGTGAAGAGAAGGAAACTTTCTTCCCATCTATCAGTATGTGCCCTCTGTCCGGGTTATATAAACCATATAAGATGTTCATGAGCGTCGATTTCCCTGCGCCGTTTTCACCAAGGAGGGCATGGACTTCTCCGCGGTTAACATCAAAATCTATGTTATGGTTTGCGACGATGCCGGCAAACTCTTTTGTGATTTCCTGCATCTGTACAAGTGGCGATGCTGTTTTTGCTTTTTCCATAGCAACGTTTCCTTTCATTGCGATCTTTTTCAAAAAAAAAAGGGCGCAAAAGCGCCCTCCTGGTCTTTTCTCTGGGTGCTTATTTAGGAATGTCCCCTTTCACACCTTCTACAAACCAGTTCATAGAGAGCTTGTCTCCATCTGAAAGCGATTGCCCAGCTTCAACCTTTATTGTACCGCTTTGATCTTTAATAGGGCCATCAAAAACATCCCATTCGCCAGAAATAATTCTTGTTTTCTCCTCTTCAACAAGCTTTTTCACTTCTTCCGGAACATCTTTTCCATACTTAGATAAACCGACCATCCCTTCTTTTAATCCCCACCAAATATCCTCAGATTTCCATGTTCCCATGGTGACTTGCTCTATAACACGTTTATAGACAATTCCCCAGTCCCAGATGGGGGCGGTGAGGTGTTTTGTAGGAGCATACTGGCTCATGTCGTTATTATAACCGACGACATAGACTCCGGCTTCTTCTGCAGTCTGTGGGGCGGCACCGCTGTCTGCATGCATGGAGATGACATCCGCTCCAGAATCGATGAGAGCTTTAGTCGCTTCTTTTTCTTTGCCTGGATCGAACCATGAGAAAAGCCAAACGACTTTGACTTCGGCCTCAGGGTTGGCTTTCCTCACTCCCTGGGTAAAAGCATTGATACCACGGATAACTTCAGGAATTGGATGAGCAGCTACAAAGCCGATGACGTTATTTTTTGTCATTTTCCCGGCAACGAGACCGGAAAGATATCGTGCCTGGTACATTCTTCCGAAGTAGATGCCCACGTTGTCTGCTCTTTTATAGCCGGAGCAGTGCATAAAGACCACGTCAGGATAGCGTTTTGCCACATCTTGTACAAAGTCCATGTAGCCAAAGGATGTAGCGAAGATGACTTTTGATCCGTTGCGGACAAAGGTTTCCATAACGCGAGCTGAGTCTGGTCCTTCTGGGACAGACTCAACATAACTCGATTTGAGCCCGGGGAAAGCGGACTCCATCTCGAGACGTCCCTGGTCATGCATATAGGTCCACCCTCCATCGCCCACGGGACCAATATATACAAAGCCGCAATTGATCTTTTCTGCCGGGATAGCTTCCATGGCGAAAGCTGTTCCGCAAAGAGCGACACTGAGCGCGACGAACAAGACGATTAAACTTCTTTTCATTGTAGATGTCCTCCTTAAGCGTTCTTTTAGATAAAATATTTTTCAAAATAAAGATTTCAACTTAACAATTATACTGATTTTACAATAAAAGGAAAGTTAGGAAGGGGAAATAAAAAACTAAAACAATACCATTAAAACATAAAAACATGTAATATAAAGTTTATCATTTTTTACTCTATTCAGGGAGGCTATGAATCAATGGGCAGCGAAGATCGTTATCACAAAACCTATCCTGTTTCCTGGGACCAGCTTCATCGAGACTGTAAAGCTTTGGCATGGCAGCTTCTTCCCAGGAAGTGGGAGAAGATAATTGGAATTGCGCGAGGAGGGCTTATCCCTGCTGCTATTATAGCGAGAGAGTTGAATATCCGTCTCGTGGATACAGTCTGTATTTCAAGTTATACTATTCGTACCCAGGGAGAGGCGAATATTTTAAAAGGGATTAACGGAGACGGTGAAAACTGTCTCATTATCGATGATCTCGTCGATACTGGGAAAACTGCACGAGTTGTGAGGAAGATGCTTCCAAAGGCTTATTTTGCGACGGTTTATGCCAAACCTGAGGGAAGTCCCTTTGTTGATACGTACATAACCCAGGTCAGTCAGGATACGTGGATCCTCTTCCCGTGGGATTCTGAGACGGCATATTCCACGCCTCTGGTGGACCGTAAGGAATAATGATGTAGAATAATGAACAGTAGCAGATGTCGAGGGAGGTGGGGTAACCTGTGCTTTATATAAAGTTCGCACTGCCGTTCGCTCTCTGGGCCTGGGTACTGTCAAGTTCCTATGCCCGATATATTCTTCCACGAATTTCTTCTGTTTATGGTTTGCTGAAGGGGTTAGAAAGCAAGGAGGCTCATAGCGCCAGCAGTTTCCACGTTCGAGGAACATCTTTTCTCGTAAAAATAGTGATGCTGTTCTCTCAGATGTATGCCCTTGCCGCGTGGTCAGCTTATTCGGTTCTTCGAACCATGCGCTTTGCGAGGCTCCCTGAAACAAGGGGATGGATTTACTATCTTACAGCCTTCATCATATGTGAAGGGGCTTTGGGTGTTATAGCAAGAAAAGAAGAGTATAACGGCTTTCTTTCCATACTGCATTCCATTATGGCTATGGGGGCTTTTGTGATCTTTGCCTTCAATCCCCATCTTATGGGAAGTATGTATTCCTGGCTGATACGCCTTGTGGGGGTTGAACTATAAGGCAGCCTCCCTGAAAAAACAACTGAACATGAGGGCAGGGGACGTCTTTTGTACCCTGCCCTTTTTTCTGGGCTGTTACTTTTTTTGCAGAGCCTCAAGAAGAGCTTTCGTGAAAAAGGGAAGGTCTGACGGTTTTCTGCTTGTTATTAGTTTTTCCGATGTAACCACAGGTTCATCAACCCATATTGCTCCGGCCAATTCCATATCGTCTTTAATACTGGCGAAGGATGTAACCTGTTTACCCTTTAATATGCCAGCTGAAACAAGAAGGCTGCCTCCATGACAGATGCTTGCTACGACTCCATTTGACCTATAGATCTGGGCAACGAGAGAAACGATTTCACCAGACATTCTCAACTTATCTGGCGCCCATCCCCCGGGGATAACCACTCCGCGGGGCAGATTCTCCGAAAGACTTTGGGGAGTGTAGGCCGCCTCAACTATGGTACCGAACTTCCCTGTATAGTGACGAGGAGCAACTGGGGCAACAACTATAGGTTCGTAACCATCTTCAATAAGGCGATAATAGGGGTACCAGAATTCCAGATCGTGGAAATTCTCTTCTACAAGAATAATTATTTCTCTTCCGGTCATATTCAACGCTCCCTTCCTTTCCATCTATGCTACAATTTTTACCACATATTTATATTGTTATATTATACCGAAAAATCGAAAAATCAGCGTTGCCTTATGGGAGCTGTTGCTATGTCTAGTTATCAAAGTAGAGAGACCTTTAGATTCAAGGAGTGCACCCTTCTGCCTATTAGCACAGGGATTCAGGCCAGGAACCTTAGAGAGCTTCGTGAAGGGATTGAAGAGGTTGCTCCAAGCTGTCTGTACTATCATTTCTGGGGTCGCCTTCTTTCCCCTCAGTTTCCAGAGTCTGAGTATGTTAATGATTTTGCGTCCTGGGCAAAGGTTTATCTTCATGAAGACGCACTTTCTGAGAGATTAAGCGCCCTGGATCTTAATCACAGGAACGATATCGAGGATATCAGGGAGGAACTTCTCGACCTCCTCGATGAAACACTTTCTAGAGAGTATTTCATCAGTTGGAAGGAGGCCGATAGGACTTTCCACTTTACTCGGGCTCATCTCATTGTTGTAGAAACAGCTCTATCAGCAGACTCCCCTCGAACACTCCCTCGGGCTATAGCATCTTCAAGCCGAGGCAGTATTTTTTTTCATTTCATAGAAGCAAAACGGCGCAATCGTGAAGACAGGCAAGACGATTATTCGAAGTGGCTGGGTTTTTTTGGCGAAGAAACTGCGGAAGCAAGAGAGGAACTGACAAATTTGGATCCATATTTACACTCTCTTACTGATCTCCGGGAAAGACTTGTCCATATTTTAGAAATCGCTTTTGTTTTGGGGGGGGAGAGTCTTTTATGACACAGCTTTTACAGAATTACGGAGTCTTAGCTGGAGAACAGGTTATAAGCAGCTTATATCGTTTTGCAACCTTCTTGCAAGGGAAAAAGGTTGTTCATGTCAACTCAACTCGTGAAGGTGGAGGAGTGGCAGAAATTCTACGATGCATGATTCCCCTAATGAATGAACTAGGTATTGAAACTCACTGGGAAGTTATAGTTGGTTCGGAGGCTTTTTATACAGCAACGAAGTCGATTCATAACGCTTTACAAGGCAAAGACCTCCCTTTTACAGAATCCTATCATGAAGTTTATATGGAAACGAACAGGCTTAATGCGGAGAGATTGAGACCTCTTCTTGAGGAGGCAGATTTTGTGTTTATTCATGATCCTCAACCAGCCCCCCTTCTTTCACTCTGTCCTAACAGAAAGGGAAAGTGGATTTGGCGGTGTCATATTGATGCGAGTGTGCCAAATCGTAACATATGGAGGATGCTTCGCCGCTTTGTTTCAGAATATGATGCGTCCATCTTTTCTCTTGCTGATTTTACTCAGCGTTTACCTCACCCCCAATACCTTATCCCACCGAGCATAGACCCTCTTAGCGAGAAAAACATTGTTCTTTCGGAAAGAGAGATCGATGAGACGTGTCTTCGTTTCAATTTAGATAGAGAACGGCCTCTTGTAGTGCAGGTGTCCCGGTTCGATGTTTTTAAAGATCCTATTGGTGTGATAAAAAGTTACAGGATGGCGAGGAAACATGCGGACATGCAGATTGTCCTTGCAGGAGGGGGTGCCGCCGATGACCCGGAAGGTGCCGCGATTTTAGAGCAGGTCAAAAATGCTGCTTCTGACGATCCTGATATCCACGTCATCGAGCTTCCTTCTAATGCTCACAGAACGATCAATGGGTTACAGTCTGCCGCAGACATAATAATGCAGAAATCAACCAAAGAAGGTTTCGGTCTTACAGTGACTGAGGGAATGTGGAAATACAAGCCTGTAATCGGAGGCGATGTAGGTGGTATCCGTCTTCAGATCATTAACCGTTTTAACGGATTCAGGGTTCAGACCCCGGAAGGGGCGGCATTGAGATTGAGATATCTTTTAGCTTGGGGGCGGCAACGGAAACGGATGGGACAGAATGCCCATAAATATGTGCGAGAGAACTTCCTTATCACAACTCATTTGCGTACAGTTCTTGCTCTTATGATCAATCTCTCTCAAAATGGTGGTGAGGATCTGGAGGCACAGATGTCACAAAAACTATAATTTTTCTTTACAAGAGCCTAGCAACAATCTGATTGTAGAGAGGAAGGGAGAAGAGTGGCAGATAAAGAGCGCATGATCGTTGTTTCGAACCGTCTGCCCATTATCCTTAAAAAGAGAAAACAGAAGTGGAGTGTGGAACCGGGAGCGGGAGGGCTTGTTACGGCTCTTTCCCCTGTACTGAAAGACCGTGGCGGCATGTGGATTGGATGGCCTGGCACAAGAGGGAGGATCAACCTAAGCGGGTTGCGTAAGATCCTGGGGCCCATATCAGAAGAAACGGGTTTTCGCATAGTGCCGATCTTGCTGGAAAATGGTGAAATTGACAACTATTACTATGGATTCTCAAATTCTATTATTTGGCCTCTTTTTCATGATTTAGAGGCTCTTTGCCGTTTTCAGCCCCAATACTGGGAGGCATATGTAAGGGTTAGCGATAAGTTTGCAGCTGTTATCGCAAAGCATTCAACGGAAAAAGATATCATATGGGTCAATGATTACCAGCTTATACTGCTGGCGGGCAGCCTTGAGCGTCTGGGCGTTAAGCGCCATTGTGTGTTTTTTCTTCATATCCCCTTCCCGTCATCAGACCTTTTTATTAAACTTCCGTGGAGGAAACAAATTATTGATGAGTTGCTACGGTTTTCTTTTCTCTGCTTCCAAACTCATCGAGATAGAAGAAATTTTATAGATTGCGCCAGGTCTTTTTACCCTGCCTGTAGGGTTGTAGGACGTGGAGCTATTGTAGAGCTGGAAATAAAGGGGCACACTATACAGATAGGAAGTTTGCCCATCAGCATTGATTATAAAAGATTTCGTTCGATGGCTTCAGCGAAAGAGGCGGCCCTTCGCTCTCGAGAGATCCGTAAGGATATTACAGCCGACTTTCTTGTCCTTGGCATCGATCGCCTTGATTACACAAAGGGAATCCCAGAAAAATTGAGAGCTTTTGCCAGAGCTCTCGAAAAATACCCCCATCTCCAGGGAAAGATATCTCTTTTTCAACTGATCATTCCCAGTCGGGAAGGGGTGGCGGAATACGGTGCTCTGCGAGATGAAATTCAGAAACTTATCAGTGAAATAAATGGCCGATTCTCAACCACTGCTTGGGTGCCCATACTTTACCGCTATGGTACAGTGGATCAAAAGGAATTAGTAGCTATGTATCGGGCTGCTGACGCGGGTTTTGTAAGTTCTCTCAAAGATGGCATGAATCTTGTGTGCAAAGAATACTGCGCTTGTCAGACAGATTATAAGGGAGTTTTGATTTTGAGCGAATTTGCAGGAGCGGCCTATCAGCTCAGGAGCGGGGCTATCCTTATTAATCCTTACGATGTGGAAGCGACGGCAGATGCTCTTTATTACTCGATTTTTATGAAAGAAGAAGAAAAAAAGAATCGCATGAGGCGGATGTGCAAGTCTATTAGAGAACGAGACGTTTACTGGTGGGTCAATAATTTTCTGCGGGCAGCGGCGGGAAAAGAGCTTAAGGATTTTCCTGAAGCAGAACTTCCAGAGTTTTGGCCGGGCTTAAGAAAAAAGGTTTTTGTATTTAAAGACAAAAAAGGCGGTGAAAACGATGGCGTTAAAAGAGAATGAGGCAATTCGGGCTATTTTAGGAAGGAGAAGCATTCGGCGTTTTGAAGAAAAAGCAGTAGAAAAAGAGAAGATAGAGCTTCTGGTTGAATGTGGATCAGCGGCTCCCAGTGCAGCAAATAGCCGCCCTTGCCACTTTATAGTTGTTACTGATAGAGACCTTCTCAATCGTCTCGGGGAAGACCATCCTTATGGCAAAATGCTTTTTGAAGCTCCCCTTGGAATTGTTGTGTGCGGCAACCCTGAGAAAAGCGACTTTGCCCGTCGTTATTGGGAAGAAGACTGTTCTGCCGCAATGCAAAATATTCTTATAGCTGCTCATGCTATCGGTCTTGATGGAGTATGGTTAGGCGTTCGCCATGCCGAAGGGTGCGAAGAGGCAGTTCGTAAAATCATCTCGATTCCAGAGCATATAGCAGTATTGGGCATAGCGGCTATTGGATATGGAAAAGAGAAAAAAGAGCCCCACAAGGGAATCGACGAAGGGACCCTGCATCTTAACAGATGGTAGGGTGGACACAAAAAAGAAAAAGTAAAAAAATTTAACAATGAAAGAGGCGAAAGGTGATGGACAAGCGTGAACATCCGGTAATTAAGGCTATCCTCGGACGAAGAAGCATTCGAAAATTTACAACAGCTCCTGTAGAAAAGGAAATTATAGATATTTTGCTTGAGTGCGCTTTTGCGGCTCCAAGTGCCCATAACCAGCGTCCATGCCATTTTATTGTTATTCAGGAGAGAAATATTCTTAATAGGCTAGCGGCGGCCCATGATTCAGGAAAAATGTTGGCTCAGGCTCCTCTTGCCATTGCTGTATGTGCAGACACATCATTCTATCCAAAAGAAGATCTGGCATGGATGGAAGATGCAGCGGCGGCTCTTGAAAACATCCTTCTAGGTGCACGGGCCTTTGGTATCGAGGGAGTCTGGCTGAAGGTCATGGGCCGTCATCCCAGAGAAGAACGGGTTTGCCCAATCCTGGAGGTTCCAGACCACATTAAGGTGACAGGTATAGCGGCCCTTGGATATCCAGCAGAAGAAAAGGCCCCCCATAAAGGGATAAACGACAAAGCCCTCCACAAAGAGAGATGGTAAAATAGTAAGATTGCAGGCTTGATAGGGAGAGGGTGGCTTTAAAGCCCCTCTCCCTTTTTTAGGTAATGTTTCTTTGAACGTGTTAAAATACTATAGTTTGTCACGTATTTAAATTGTCTTTTTGGAATTTATTCTGGAGGTAGGATCTATATGGAAGAGAAAAAAGGCGAGCCCCTTTTTGGCAAAGTAGTTCCTCTCCCTTTGGTGGAGGAGATAAAACATAGTTATCTAGACTATGCTATGAGCGTTATAGTGGGGCGAGCTCTCCCAGATGCCCGTGACGGGCTAAAACCAGTACAAAGAAGGATACTCTATGCCATGATGGAGCTTGGCCTTCGTCATAATACGGCATATAAAAAGTCGGCCCGTGTGGTTGGTGAAACCATGGGTAAATACCACCCTCACGGAGACTCGGCTATTTATGACACTATGGTTCGTATGGCTCAGGACTTTAGTATGCGCTACCCTCTCGTCGATGGCCAGGGGAACTTCGGTTCTATTGACGGAGACCCGGCAGCCGCAATGCGTTACACTGAGGCTCGGCTTTATGAGATCGGCGAGCTCATGCTGGCTGACATAGATCAGGACACTGTAGATTGGGGGCCAAACTTTGATGAGTCCCTTCAGGAGCCCCTTTGTCTGCCGGCGATGTTGCCCAACCTTCTTATCAACGGTAGTTCCGGTATTGCTGTTGGAATGGCTACAAATATTCCTCCTCATAACCTTGTGGAGGTTGTGGATGCCCTTTGCTACCTTATCGATACAGAGCCGGAGCAGGTTGATATAGGTGAAATTCTGTTTCGTATGCCTGGTCCTGATTTTCCAACGGGAGGTCTTATTCTTGGCCGGGATGGCATAATAGATGCCTATCGCACAGGGCGTGGCAAGATCACTATGCGGGGAAGAACCCACATAGAAGAGGGAAAAAGAGGAAAGACGTTCATCGTTATCACCGAAATCCCTTACATGGTGAACAAGACCAATCTTATAGAAACCATAGCTAAGAATGTCCAGGACAAAACTATTGACGGGGTTATGGATTTACGAGACGAATCTGATCGAGAAGGCCTTCGGATTGTTATAGAGGTGAACCGTGATACAGACCCCAATTTGGTTTTGAGACAGCTTTATCGCCGGACTCAGCTCCAGAGTACTTTTGGTGTCATTAATCTAGCGCTGATTGACGGGTATCCCAAAGAACTTTCTATTGAGGAAATGCTCAATATTTTCCTCAATCACAGACGAAGCGTGGTCAGAAGAAGAACCCAGTTCCGTCTGGAAAAAGCTGAGGCCAGGGCTCATATAGTGGAAGGTCTTGTAAAAGCCCTTGACATCATTGATGAAGTTATTGCCCTGATTAGAGGATCTGCAACAACTGAAGAGGCCAAAGAAGGGCTTATTTCGAAATTGGACTTTTCCGAAGCGCAGGCTCAAGCCATTCTAGAAATGCGCTTGCAGCGTCTAACAGGCCTTGAAAGAGAAAAACTTGAAGCTGAACTGGCTCAACTTCTTTCTGACATCGAGCGTTACCAGACAATTCTCGGAAATCCTAAAGTCCTTGATTCCGTTATCAAAGAAGAATTGCTTGAAGTAAAAAGACGTTTTGGAAATGAAAGGAAAACTGAAATCATTGATGCCGTTGAGGATGTTTCTATTGAAGACCTCATTCCAGAAAGCGACATTGTGGTTGTATTATCCAGAGATGGTTATTTAAGGCGAAAGGATCTTCAGGAATATACGCTGCAGGGAAGGGGAGGCAAAGGAAGAAAAGGCACAGCCCTTCAGGAAGAAGACGAGGTTGCACTGGTAGCGGTGACAAGCACCCATAGGGATATCTATCTCTTCACATCGAAGGGGCGGGTTCTTGCCCTTAAAGGCTATGTGATCCCCGAATCGAAGACTGGACGAGGCAAACTCATAAACCGCTTTGTGGCCCTAGAAGAAGGGGAGCGGGTTGTGACCATGCATGGGCGGGCGGTAGACGGAGCTAAATATGCTTTCTTTATTACCCTGAGGGGAACCGCGAAACGACTTGATCTGTCTGAGCTTGAAAATTTAACCCGTGCAGGACGCAGAGTCATGGGCCTTGACGAAGGAGACGAAATTTCCCAGATAGTGCTGACTTCAGGGGACGACCATTTGCTTATAGTAACGGCCCAGGGACAGGCCCTACGTACCCATGAATCGGAATTCCGCCCCATGGGGCGAACAGCGAGAGGTGTAAGGGGGATTCGCCTTCGGAAAAATGATTATGTTATAGGGTGCGATGTGGTGGCAAATGGTCGCTGGCCTCTGTTGCTGAGCGAAAATGGATTTGGGAAACGGACGAAATACGATGAGTTTTCTCTTCGCCATCGTGGCGGTAGTGGAGTTATTGTCATGAACCTCAGCGATAGGACAGGTTTGATCGTAGGTTGCTGGAGCGTTGCGGAAGGGGATGAAATCGTAGCGATAACAAGTCGCGGACGTATGATTCGTCTGGCTGTATCGGAATCCCCGGTCTTAGGAAGAACGGCAATGGGCAGCATAATGATGAGGCTTGACGAGGGGGACACCGTTGCTACTGCAAGCGTTGTAAGCACTGAAGATGGAGAAGACGATTAATGATCGCTCGTGACGGCTGGCCTCTTATTATTTTTGTTGCTTTTTTAACAGGAGGGAGCATGTTCATCTCCCCCTGGATGGCAGCTATCATGAGTGTCTTTCTTGCTATTGTAGTTTGGTTCTTTCGAGATCCTGAACGAGAATTGCCAGTGGATCCTGAGGTTTGGGTTTCTCCTGCAGATGGCAAAGTGGTAGAGATAGAAAAGGCAAGCTGTTCATATGTGGGAGAAGCGATAAAGGTTGGCATATTCATGTCCCCCTTTGACGTGCACGTGAATAGAGTTCCCTACGATGGGATAGTAGATTATCTGGAGTATGTGCCAGGTAAAAAGTGGATGGCTTTTGCCCCGAAGGCTTCTGAAGAGAATGAGAGAATGCTCGTAGGGCTTGAAACAGCTCATGGCCGGATTCTTCTGGTGCAGATCGCTGGGTTTTTAGCGAGGCGGATTGTCTGCCGTCTTAAAAAGGGGGACAGGCTCTGTCGCGGTCAGCGTTTTGGGATGATAAAATTAGGGTCTAAAGTTGACGTCTACCTGCCTTTGAGTGTAAAGTGCTCTGTAACCATCGATCAGAAAGTGAAGGCTGGTAAATCTGTTTTGGGAGTGACGGCGAGTCATGAGAAAAAAAATAGGTAAAAGGCATCTCTCCTTTCGAGAGATAGCTCCTAACATGGTAACAAGTGGAAATTTGCTGTGCGGCATGCTATCGCTGATCCTCACTTTTCATGGGCGTTTTCTTCCCGCTGCCTGGTTAATCTTTTTTGCGGTCTTTTTTGATTTTATGGACGGCAAAGTTGCTCGAAGTCTTGGAGGCGGAACTCAGTTTGGACTGGAATATGACAGTCTTGCCGATGTGGTAAGCTTCGGCGTGGCTCCAGCCATTCTTGTATATGCAAATTATTTGCAGGGTTTTGCCGGAGTAACTGGCGCTCTCGCCGTATGTTTCTTCGCATTGTGCGGTGCCCTGCGCCTGGCTAGGTTCAATATTGTTCACGTTCCTGGTCCTTTCCAGGGGCTGCCTATTCCTGCCGGAGGACTCTTTCTTGCGTCCTTCGTAATTGGAGGTATATCTGTTCCCGCTGTTCTCGCGGCATTCTTCTCTGTTGGCACGGGCGCCCTTATGATTTCTAGTGTCCCCTATGGGAACTTAAAGGGACTTCGCAAAGGAAACACGAATAAGAAGAAATTCTTATTCCTCTGTATGGTTACTGTGGGGCTGATTATCGTATTGCATGGAACAGCGCCTCTTGCAGCCATCTCTATTTATGTCATCAGCGGTTTGCTCCGTTTTGATTGGGGGAAATGGCTTTCCTTAGAGGAAGACGAAGATACCCTTAATGAGGGTGTTTAAAAAAAATACCAAATAATACTAATAGGTACTCAGGGGAGCTGCTTTAGCTGAGAGGGAAGCCGGCGCGCTTTCGACCCTTATCACCAGATCCGGATAATGCTGGCGCTGGGAGTTTTTGTATAGGAGAAGTTCGCCGAAACAAGGGGGACTTCTCCTATTATTTTTGAGGAGGTGCACATTGTGGCACTATATCGAGGAAACGCATTGACTATTGCCGGGAGTGATTCTGGCGGAGGTGCAGGTATACAGGCAGATCTTAAGACTTTTGCCGCCCTCCACATTTTTGGAATGTCCGTTATTACAGCTGTAACAGCGCAGAATAGTTTGACAGTTAAAGATATTCACGATATTCCTCCGAAGAGCATCACAGCCCAACTTGATGCAGTACTCTCTGATTTTCGAGTTGACGCAGCAAAAACCGGAATGTTAAGCAGGCCGGAAACCATTCATGTGGTGTGTGAAGCCTTGAAAAATTACCAGTTGTCAAATCTTGTGGTTGATCCCGTAATGATCTCGCAGAGTGGAGTAAGCCTTATTTCCGAATCAGCAGTTCAGGCTTTGAAAGAACAGCTGTTGCCCCTTGCACTTCTGGTGACGCCCAATATGCCGGAGGCAGAAAAGCTAAGTGGAGTTGAAGTTCAATCTCTGGAAGACATGAAGAACGCCGCCAGATTGATCTCTGGCCTTGGACCAAAAGCAGTTTTAGTAAAAGGCGGCCATATGGATGTAGAGAAATCAAAAGAAAAAGTTGTAGATGTACTCTATTGTGAAGGGAAAATAACCATTTTTGAAGATCCAAGGGTGGATACGGAGAATACCCATGGAACAGGATGCACTCTTAGCGCAGCCATTGCAGCAGAACTTTCAGCCGGCCGTGATTTGGAGGAGGCTGTTTCCTATGGCCGCCAGTATTTGCGGATGGGCCTGCTTCATAGCTTTAAGCCAGGCCATGGATATGGTCCTTTAGGCCATGCTGTAACACCAGAGTGGGTAAAAGAATATGAATCTGGAGACAATGAGATATAAGGATATTCAGATAGCAGAGGTCTGGGAAGATATAAGGCATTATCGCCCCCTTGTCTACCAGTTGACCAATATGGTAGCTGCGAACTTTCAGGCTAATATCAGTCTTGCGGCGGGGGCCTCACCCCTAATGTCCATTAATGCGGAAGAGGCTTCTTTTCTTGCAAGCAGGGCAGACAGCATTCTCATAAATACAGGGACGCCCTCTGATGAAAGTATAAGATCAATAAAAGAGATTCTTCCTGTAATAAGGAAAGAAAAAAAGCCCCTTGTACTGGACCCAGTCGGCTATGGGGCATCCCCTTTGCGGATCTCTTTAGTCGAAGAAATTCTCCGCAGCGAAGCAGTTACCACAGTAAAAGGAAATAGAGGAGAGATGGGGCTTTTAGGAGGAGAGGAAGGGACAGTTCAAGGGGTTGATGGCTACAATTGCAAAGATCTTGAGAAGGCCCTTTCAAACATCGTGTCCAGTTATGGAGTGGTGGCTGTGGCGACAGGAAAAGAAGACTCAGTAGCGATACCGGTGCCCCCGTCATGTTTCTTCCTGGTCTTGGGAGGGGGAAGCCCTCTTCTTCCAGCCATTACAGCGAGCGGATGCGCCGTAGGTAGCCTGATTGCTGCCTGCTCGGCTGTAACAGCTGATTATGGGCTTGCTGCTATAACAGCTCTCGTCGCAGTATCCCTTGCTTCTGAAAAAGCAGCCGGTAGGGAAAATGTCTATGGCCCTGGAACCTTCGGAAATGTTTTTATCGATGAGGTATCCTCTCTTGTAAAAAGTGATTTTTACGGATATGAAGAGCGTTTGAATAGAAAAGAGGAGTGGCGGGAATGAACATACGTCATATGTTAAAGCTTTATGTAATTCCTGATCGTCAGATAGGAGCCCCCCGAACTCTTCTGGAACAGACGGAAGAAGTTCTTAAAGGAGGAGCGACTGTCATTCAGTTGAGAGACAAGCAATCTGGCGGCCGTGAGCTTTTGGAAACAGCCCTGGCCATGAAAAGACTTTGTTATGATTACAACGTTCCACTTATCATTAATGATCGTCTCGATGTGGCACTGGCTGCTCAAGCAGATGGCGTCCATCTCGGACAAAAGGACTTGCCCCTTGAAGCGGTCAGACCTTTTTTACCAAGGGGTTTTATTGTTGGAGTTTCTGCACACACTGTCGACCAGGCACGAATAGCTTTAAAGTCCGGAGCTTCATATATAGGGATAGGGGCTGCTTTTCCCACTGGCAGCAAAGAGGATGCCCATGTTGTGGGGCTCTCCAGGATTCGTGAAATAATGGAAGCCGTTCCTATTCCTGCAGTGGCTATCGGGGGTATTAATGAGGAAAATGTTGCTGAAGCAATGAAGACTGGTGTTAATGGGGTTGCCGTTATTTCTGCTATTGTGGGCGCTCCTCATATAAAGAAGGCGGCTCGTCATTTCTTGAGCCTGATTTCGTGATCTCCGGAGAATATATTTTAGGGTAAAACACGGGCTGGAGATACTCCTCCAGCCCGTGTAATTTATGAAAGGTCTTTTAAAATGCCCATTCGCTTTGTCATAATGACAAGGGCGAAACCCAGAAGAGCGCCAGGGATGCTGCTAGCAAGAAAGGCGAACTGCAAAGCTCCCAGCGCAGGGGTTTTTCCTATGGCCGGCCCAATTACAAGGGCAGAAAGGGTGGCGCCTATAGGGCCAGTTCCCAGCGGCTCCACCAGGGCTGCCCAGTCTTTTTTGAAGAGGCGGTAGGCAAACCCCACCATCAAAACTCCAGGAATACTGCCTGGAAAGGCGAAAAGACTTCCAGTTCCCATCATATTTCGAATAAAACTTGTAACAAAAGCAATAGATGCTCCCCACCATGGTCCCAGTAAGATCCCTGCCAAAACATTAATAGTATGTTGGAAGGGGAAACATTTTGTCGGCCCCACAGGGATGTATATTCCCGAAAGGAGAACTCCTGCCCCAGCAAGGAGTCCGGCAACGGTCAGCTTTTTTATATGTAATCGTGATGATGAAATAGAGGCGTTATTTTCCGTTCCAGAGAATGGCATGAACAAGAACCTCCTTGTCTATCATTCCAATTGAGGCAGCAAAATCTGCGAATTTTTGCCACTTTTCCACGCTAAAGTCCTGAGTATGGGCGTAAAGGTCGAGAGTTCGCGCAAAGGCTGCCGTCTCCAGTTCCCTCGGAGCTTCAGGAACTGCTTTTAAATAGACTTCCAGTGCTTCTTCAGGTGTTTTTCGTGTCATTTCGATAGCCTCTTGTATAGCTTTTCTAAACCGCCTGATGAGGCGTTCTTTATCTTTGAGGGTTGTGGCTCCTGTTACAAATACAAGTTCGTCGTAGTCTGGGATTCCGTATTTCTCCAGTTCGAAATATCCGGGAGTGTAGCCATGCTGCTCAAGTTCCACTACCTCATAATTTTTGTAGGGCCCCATAATAGCATCAACTTTTCCTGTGGTTAGAGAGGGGATTATAGTGAATCCCACATTGATAAGCTCGTATTTTTGAAAGCCGTTTTCTTTTGCGAACCCGTCGGTAAGAAGGTCCATCATGCCAGGAACAGTGTATCCTATCTTTTTCCCTTCGAGGTCTGAAGGTTTTTCAATGTTCTTTCCCCCGATAAAAAGCAATGTGGTAAGAGGATGTCCTATGAGGCGGCCTACCCCTTTGATTTCAATGCCAGAGGATGCGGCAATAATTGTCTGGGGCTCATAGGCAATTGCAAGATCAATGTGAGAAGAAGCAGCAAGTTTCAGGGGGTCTGCCGTTTCAGAAGGACTGAGAATGGATAATTCCAGCCCGTGACGTTCAAATATTCCCTTCTCTTTGGCGACAAAGAGTGGCAAATGATCTATATTGGGGAACCAGTCGAGCATAAGGGACAGTTTGTCAACAGCAAAAAGAGAATTAGCTGAGAAACAGAAAATGGATAGAGCGAGACAAAGGATAACGACAATCTTCTTCAATAGCGCACACCTTCCTTTAAAGAGTTTTTTATCTAGTCCATGTGAGTGTTCTTTTCTCTATTGCACCCACCAAGATCCATAAGAATATTCCTATGGCAGTGAGCCACAGGATGGAAGCGAAAACAAGATCTACTCGAAGTCTTGCATTTGATTGGATCATAAGATACCCAAGGCCCCTTTGGGCCCCTACCCATTCCCCAATGACAGCTCCAATGGTGGCTACCGATACCCCTACCTTCAGTCCCGCTAAAAAGTAGGGAAGGGCCCATGGCCAGTAAAGATAACGGAAGGATTGGAAAAAAGGGGCACCCATAAGGTGAAAGAGCTTTCTATAATCGCTGTCGCAACTTTTTAACCCTTCAAGCAGATTCACGACTATGGGAAAAAAGATAATAATGGCAGCCATGAAGACCTTGCTCCAGATGCCATAGCCAAACCAGACGATAAGCAGAGGAGCTAATGCAAAAACTGGAATGGCCTGTGATGCCACAAGAAGAGGGGAAAAAGCCTGTTCCACAGAAGGATAAACAAACATTACCACTGCTAGTGGAATGGCGGCCGTAATAGAAAAAAAGATTCCCAATATTATTTCAATGCCTGTCATAGCTGCATGATATGCCAGCAAAGGGGCCTGGGTCACAGCAACAAATAGAACTCTGGAGGGAGCAGGAAGAATGAAAATAGGAATATTGGCAAGACGACATGCCCCTTCCCATAAAAGGAAAAGCAGGAGGAGAAGTCCTGTAGAAACGACGGTTCTTTTAACGAAGCTCATAATTGCATTTCCTCTTCCAGTTCAGAAAGGATCCGTTTTTTTATGGCTATATATTCTGATGAATCGAGGTTACGGGGCTTCTCTGATGGGAGGGTAATTCTATCCCTGATTTTCATGGGAGCCTGAGTAAGCACAAGTACAGTGTCAGCGAGGTAGAGCGCTTCGTCAATGTCGTGGGTGATCATCAATACAGTTTTCTTAAAATCTTTCTGAAGTGAAAGCAGTAATGATTGCAGGCTTCTTCTTGTAATGGCATCAAGAGCGGAGAGAGGCTCATCGAGCAATACAATTTCCCGCTCGAACATAAGAGTACGGATGAGTGCGCATCGTTGCTTCATACCCCCTGAAACCGCCCCGGGAAGATAATCCTCAAACCCATTAAGACCAAAACGTTCAAATAGCCCCTTTGCTTTCTTGTTTTTTCTGAGATGCTTCTCCTTTGAGAAGACCTGGGGAAGCATAGCGTTTTGCATCAGCGAGAGCCAGGGCAACAGTAAGTCTTTCTGTTGCATATAGGCAGCAATCTGGCCTAGGTGGGGTACAGCTTCACCAATCCATTCCATAGTGCCATATTCTCTCTCTATAGTTCCTGTCAGAAGATCAAAAAGAGTGGATTTTCCACATCCTGAAGGTCCAATAAGTACAGAGAAAGAACCTTTTTCTATATCCAGGTCGAACTGGTCGATTACAGGTAGACCATTGTATTTTTTCCCAAGGTGGCTGAGACGAAGCATTTCGGTTTCTGATCGACAGGACTATATCATTGCCCGATACGACTCAGTCTTCCCCAGACCAGGTAAGTAACAAAAATGCCCAGAATCAGGTTGGGCACCATGTAGCTTCCGTTGTATATGATGGAGTAGAGCCAGACGTTTGTTCCTTCAGGAGCGTAACTTCCAAAAAATATGACTCCTGAAAGTACGTGACAGAAGAGGCGAGAGATGGTTCCGAGGGTAAGGCCTCCCCAAAGAGGTTTTCGAACGAATGCGGCAAGGCCTAGAGCGGCAAAGGCGAGGGGGTAATCAAGAAGTGCCTGTACGGGATGCACTACGTATCCGCCCAGTGTAAGTTGTATAATCCCAGCCACAAATCCGGCACCAACACCATATTTAAGTCCATGTCGAAGGGCGAAAATAAGCAACGGCACATTTTCCAGGGTAACAGACCCCCCCTGGGGCATTCGCCAGAGCCTTATATAGGAAAAAGCAACAGTCATGGCTACCGCTAGGGCACCTTCAACAAGAACTCGGGTTTTGTTGCGCATAAAAAATCCTCCTTATATGAGGGACTGCCGGAGGAAGGAGAGAAATTTCTTTTAGAAGATTTTGTCTGACTTCCCTTCGCCGGCATGACCCGGATCAGGTTCCAGGGGTCGAGACCACTAGTCTCCTCTCAGCCGGTTTTCGCCGACTCCCCCAGTACGCTGTAATTTATTAATATTATTTTGCTCTATTTAACGTCGTTTGTCAAATCATGGGAAAAGAGTAATATATTTAAAAAAGAAGTCGTTTTTTTCGTCAATCAGGCAGGAGGGCTTCTAATGGAAAAAGAGGTTTTTACACTTAAAGGCGCCTATGGCGATGAAAAGGTTTTTGTCAGTCGCCTTTCCCCTAAGGACAGTGTGGGTAAGGTGATCGTCCTCTTCCATGGAGTTCATGGATGCGCCTCTGTCCATGAGGGGAATAAATATGCAGTCCTTGCGAGGATGTTGCTTCCCTTAGGCCTTACGGTCTATTTAACTGAAACAAGTCGTTTGCGGCGGGATCGCGATTCTTTCAAAGAGGACAGGGATCGCTGGGCTCGGACAGCTTTTCAGGGGAAAACCTATGGGATGGATCTATATGACGTATGTGTTGCCTTGAGTGAGATTGAAAAGCGCCATCCAACTGAAGAGATTTATTTATGGGGTTTTTCCCTGGGCGGTATTCATTCTCTTATGATCGCCGGTGGCGGCTATCAGACAAAGCTTCGGGAAGGCGGCTTCCCCCAGCCTGTTTTCTCCGTATCCCCTTCTGGGATCATTGTTTCAGGGAGCGGGGACAGTATTGATAAAGATGATGTTTCAACTACATTGAGACTACCCATCCTCGATACCATAGGAGATAACGCTCTTCTTTACAAATCTGTACGTTCCATAAAAACAGGATGGTTTGTAAGTTTTTATGGTGAAAATGACAACACTTTCAGCGAAGAGGCATGCCGTCGTCTTTTTGACGCGGCGGATATTCCTGAGAAGCAATTTATTATTATTCCAGGGGCGGATCATGCATTCAGAAGATTATATGGATTACCCTCTATAGAACCACTGAAGAGAATGGTCTCTTATTTAGGGCCATTTTTTGACAATAGAAATTAACACCCCCATGGCCAGACAAGGACTATATTAAAATAGGTTCCTAAAAAGGGTGCAGTGGCAAGAGCTATGATCCCTCCAAGGGCAATAAATGGACCAAAGGGTATAGGTTGTTTTCTATGGACACGACAAGTAAGAAGAAGCCAGCCAGCGACTATGCCGCCAACAAGTATCCCAATATAGAGTCCATAGAGCGTAAGGGGGAGTCCCAGACCCAATCCCATGCCGCCTATCAGTTTGATATCGCCTATCCCCATACCGCCCCTACTGATCCAGCGAACAAAAGCCATAATGACAATGCCCGCGAGAGCTCCCATTATCCCATCAAGAAGAGGGGATGTTCCAGCTGCCCATCGGAAAATAAAGCTGCCTACACCCATTACAGCGGGAACGGCATCGAAAATATAACCGCTGTATAAGTCGGTGAGAGCTGAAAAAAACAGTCCCACTGTAAGTAAAAAGGCCATAAAGAAAGAAAAGGAAACCCCCCATACATAAAAGAGCAAAAGACCTGAGACCACGAAGAACGCTCCGGGAATCCACGGCCGAGAGAAGAAACTTCGAAACCGCGAAGTTTCAGAAAGACAAAGATCCCGGGTCAAGTTCCTTGCGAATTTTTCAATGAGAGCCCCTAAAATAAAGAATAAGATACAAAGAGGTATCAATAGTATTTTTTTCATTTTCCCCCTCAAACTATTTCGAGTATTGAAAATAATCCTGAGTTATCCTTTATAATAGTACCACTACAAAGTTTAAGGGGGGAAGAATCGTGCTGAAGAAAATTCTTGTTGCCGTAGATTTGAGTAAAGTTTCAGAGGAGGTTTTTGCCTACGGGTGTTCTCTGGCCCTGCGGCTAGGAGTCCATGCATCTTTTATTCACGTGATGCCCCATCCTACGCTTTGGAAAGGATATGAGCCCTGGCTTCCGCCGGAAATTGATATGGAGATATCCGAAATAGCTCGGAAAAAATTAGAATATTATTTCAAAAAAGCCAAAGAGCGTATGCCGGAACTCGCCAATGTAAAATACGACATGATCGTAAAAGAGGGAAGCCCTTCAGATGTGATTATTGATTACGCAAGGGAAGGGGAATATAACCTTATTGTTATTGGATACCGGGGGCAGAGCACTATAGAGAGGCTCGTGGTGGGTAGTACCGCTGCAAACGTAGCCCGTTATGCTCATTGTTCTGTGCTTATCTATCGGCCTGGACTGGATATTTTATAAAACGACTTTTAAAAAAGCAGACAGGGCCCCTTGGGGGAAACTACCCGAGGGGCTTTTATTTGTTCAAATAGTTTGGCTTTTATCGCCCATTGGTAAGTAATGCAGTGCCCCTAATGGCATTATCTTCTTCTTTAGTGTATGAGAGTGAGTTTCATATGAAAAATCTTATTTTCTTTGTTAAGATTAGTATCGTTGAATTCTGAGACTTGACTAGAAAAAGATATGAATTTTCCCATGAATATCAAACTCTTAAGGGGGATTAGTGCATGAAAGTTACTAGAATTGACCACATTGGCATTGCGGTGAAAAGTATTGAGGAGTCATTGAAAGTTTGGGAGGTTGCCCTCGGGATAGCGTGCACAGGAGTGGAGGAGGTAGAGGAGCAAAAAGTCAAAACGGCTTTCCTTCCCGTTAAAGATACAGAAATAGAGCTTTTAGAGGCAACAGGAGATGACAGTCCTATTGCAAAATTTATTGAAAAAAAGGGAGAGGGCCTACACCACATATCACTGCGCGTGGAAAATCTTGAAAAAGCCCTTTCCGAGTTGAAAGAGAAAGGGGTTCGCCTCATTGACGAAACGCCGCGATATGGTGCCGGGGGCGCAAAAATTGCTTTTGTCCATCCGAAATCAACGGGTGGAGTTTTATTAGAACTCTCAGAGCGGTAAGGGGGCAGTTGAGACATGACGAAC
>LSQX01152470.1_pt2 | contig 52727 bp, 38 predicted proteins | sample 654561 | NCBI WGS metagenome assembly LSQX01 (sample SAMN04489861, study PRJNA283612) | anaerobic digester metagenome | isolation source: 4 biogas reactors fed with cattle manure at either 37C or 55C with and... | place: Denmark: Kongens Lyngby | collected 2014 | reverse complement strand
GCCGCCGAGGGGGTGAGGCCTCCCTCCCAAGCCCGTCTCCCTTCCCCTTCGACGCAGGTCCTTGCTCAGCTTTGCACGAATACTCCCTGGACCCAGTCGCTCAGGAAGGTGATGAGAAATGACACCTCCACAACGCCGGTTCCCTCAACCCGGCCGAACTGGCCACGCGCTGCACCGACTGCTTGCGGCTTCCTGCCTGCTGAGCCTCCTACCCACGCTGGCCTTTACTGCCGATCGCCAGGGCCTCTTCGCTGTCCCCGATTCGGCTCCCCCGGCTCCGGTGGAGAGCAATCGTGTGATCGTGACTGAGGTCACCTTCGATGGCCCGCCTTTCAACGGCGCCCCCACTCGCATCTTCGGCTTTTATGCCCGCCCCGAGGCCCCTGGCAAATATCCTGGTGTGGTGCAGCTCCACGGCGCCGGGTTGGTCACGCTTACCCCCAACCTCGCCGTCCTCTATGCCCAGCACGGCTATGCTTGTTTCAGCCTTGACTGGGCCGGCCCTGGCGAACGTCGTGTGGGCCCTACCTCCCTCTTCAACTCCGTTGCCACCACCGCCATCCCGCCGCGCCTGCCCGACGGTTCCGTGGAGCGGGGCAAGCCCTGGATCATTCCTCGCCCCGAGCAGAGTGGTATCACCAATGGCGTGCGCTTCGTGCTCGCCGGCTTCCACTTCCTGCGCAATCGTCCCGAGGTGGACCCGGACCGCCTCTGTCTGTCCGGCATGTCCGCAGGTGCGTATCTTTCTCTCCTTGTACTGGGCCAGGATCCCACTATCAAGGCCGCTGCCGTCAAGTATGGCTGCGGGTACATCCGCGACTTCCCTGGCTACTTCGGTGGCTATTTCAGCCCGCTAGTCCTTGGCCCTAAGGCTGACCAGGACGTATGGCTGGAGGCTCTCGACCCCCAGTGGTACCTCCCCGATTACCGGGCCAGCGTGTTGATGCTCTCGGGCACCAATGACCGGTTCTTTCTCATGCCGCTGGTGCTGGAGACCTGGCGGCATATCCCTTCCCCCAAGCGTCTGGTCATGCTCCCCAACGATAACCATTCCCAGGTAGGCAACGAGGAGTTTCCACTACGTTACTTCAACTCCGTCTTTGGCGCAGCTCCGGCCTTTCCCGAGGCCACTAACCCCACTGTCAAACCTGACGGCGCCAACCTGGTGCTCACCAGCCAGGTCACCGGCCCCTCGAAGCTGATCAAGGTCGATTTCTGCGTTATGTGCATGCCCCGGGATAAGTTCGCTCCCAACCACGCCGACACCAAGTGGACGCTCTATCCAGCCACGCAAGCCGGCGACGACTGGACCGCCACCGTCCCCGGCCCCCCGCCGGGCGAGCAGCTTATCGCCTACCTCCACGCCGAGGACGAGACCGGTGCCAAGGTCTCCAGCGACACCGTGGAGGTTCCAGAGTTCCCCAAGTGGCGAGGTCTGCCCGAGCCTCCCCCAGCCCCCACAACACCCTGAACCACTAGGAAGTGGTCCGTTTCTCATGCTGACCTTCAAAACCGATTTCCGCACCCTCGAGCTCGCCTATTTTCTCTGGTCCGATACCGTGACCGACTTCGAGGCCGCTTTCGCCCAGCTGGCCCAGGCCGGCGTGCGCAACGTGGTTGTTAACGTCAAGCGCGGCAATTTCGACTTCAGTCTCCGCCGTGATGCCGAACAGGCCCGCCGCATTCTGGACCGCCTGGGCCTCGCCGCCACCGGCTGCCACGGCCTCTGCAACGGCCCCTGTTTGCTAACCGAAGACGACCCCCCGACCCGGGCCCTGATGCTCTCCGGCCATCTCAACTTCATGGAGCACGCCTCCCTCCTCGGCTGCCGCACCTACGTCCTCCATATCGGTTGCCACGCCGAGCAGGAATCCAGCGCTGCTGCCTGGGACCGCGTGCGCGCCGCCCTGGACCAGCTCGCGCCCCGGGCCGAGGCCCTCGGCCTGCTCCTGGCCCTGGAGAACGGCTTCACGCCCGGGTACCTGGGGCGCAGCGCCCAGGAGTTGCTTGATTTCGTCACCGACTACGCCGACCCCGCCGTCGGAATCTGCTATGACTCCGGCCACGCGCACCTCATGGAGGGCGCCGTGCCGGCTCTGGCCACCCTCGCGCCCGAGGTGGTTACCGTTCACCTGCACGACAACGCCGGTACCAGCGACGACCACCTCTTGCCTGGGCAGGGCACCCTAGACTGGCCGCCGGTGATGGCCCTGCTCCGCACCTGCCCCCGGCTGGTGAACCTCGAGACCGAGGCCGCCAACTCCGAGGGCTGGGCGCCCTCCCGTGGGCGGGTGGTGCCGCTCGAGGAGGCGCTTGCCGCCTATCAGCGCCTGCTCCGCTAGGCGGCTCGCCCGCGCTGGAACCCGTCTAACTGCTGATGAAAGTCGGTGAAGGTCCTTCCTGCTGCCCGTCGAACTACCGCTAGTCTCTGCCCACCACAATCCGTGATTCTGCCCCACTGAGGTGCTAACCATGTCTGACCGCGTGACTTCCTGGCTCACTCCCCGCGAGGGAGATCGCCTGCTGCATGTCTCCCCTGACGGACCGCTGACTTCTCTCGCCGCCGCCCGCGACGCCCTCCGCGCTCTGCCCGCTGCCGAGCGTGAGGCCCAGCCCCTCCGCGTTCTAGTGCACAACGGGGACTATGTTCTCCCTGAACCTTTTGTTCTGCTGCCCGAGGATTCCGGCACCCCGCAGGCTCCCATTGTCTACCAGGCCGCCCCCGGCGAGGCCCCGCGTTTCAGTGGCGGCCGCCTGCTGCAAGGTTGGACCGTCACCGAGCACAACGGCCAGCCCGCCTGGACCCTGGAAATCCCCGAGGTCAAGTCCGGCGCCTGGTGGTTCACCCAGCTCTTCGTAGAGGGTGAGCGGCGCCCCCGCTCCCGTCTCCCCCAGGAGGGCTACTTTCGCCTGCGCGGCGCCACCGCCGACAAGCGCGTCTCCGGCTATCAGCCCGGCGACCTGCGCCCCTTCCATAATCTCTCCGACGTTGCCGTCACCGTCCTGCATTTCTGGGTGGACTCGCACCTCGCCATCGCGGAGTTGGACGAGGCGACCCACACCGTCACCTTCGACCGCGATACGGGCTTCAGCGGCCTCATGGATGAGAACCGCGCTGGCGACACCCGCTACTTCCTCGAGAACGTTCTCGAGGGCCTGGTCTCCCCCGGACAGTGGTATCTCGACCGCTCCGCTGGTCTGCTCACCTACCTGCCCTTGCCGGGGGAGGACCCCGCGACCACCCGCGTCATCGCGCCGGTGCTCGAGCAGCTCGTGCTCTTCCAGGGCCAACCCGACTGCCCGGTCCATGACGTACACCTCGCCGGCCTGCGCCTGCACCATACCGAGTGGAACTACGCGCCGGATTGCGGCGGGTCCAGTCAGGCTGCCTGGCGCGTCCCCGGCGCCCTTGCTCTGACCTACGCCGCCGACTGTTCGCTCCGCTGCAACGAGATCTCTCACCTCGCCAACTACGCTGTCGAGGCCGGGGAGGGCTGTCGCGGCATCACCGTTCTCGCCAACCGCCTACACGACCTGGGCGCCGGCGGTGTCAAGCTCGGCTCCGCCCATGCCCCCGGCAGTCAGATGGATGCCGCCGACAGCGGCTTCCACTTCGTCTCTGACAACTCCATCACCGAGGGCGGCCGCCGCTATCAGAGCGCCATCGGCGTCTGGATTGGCCACAGCGGCGACAACGTCGTCACCCACAACCACATCTACGACTTCTTCTACACCGGCATCTCCGTGGGCTGGATCTGGGGCTTCATGCCCAGCAAGGCCCGTCGCAATCTCATCGCCCACAACCACATCCACACCATCGGCCAGGGCGTGCTTAGCGACATGGGCGCCATCTACAGCCTCGGCGTTTCTCCCGGCACCCGCATCTGCCACAACCTCCTCCATGACGTCCACTGCTACAGCTACGGTGGCACTGGCCTCTATCCCGACGAGGGCACTTCCTTCGTCCTCTACGAGGACAACGTTGTCTACAACACCGACTCCGGTGGCCTGCACATGAACTACGGGCGCGACGACCTGTTCCGCAACAACATCTTCGCCCTGGCCCGCGATGTGCAGATCGGCTGGGGGACGCCCAAGTTCTTCCGCCCCTACCGCTGCGAGGGGAACCTCGTCTACTGGCGCACTGGCGCGGCCATCAGCGGCTGCGCCTATGCCGGTCTGCGCCAGGTTGACTTCGACCGCAACCTCTACTGGCAGGCCGAGGGTCGCCCTGGCGACTTCGCCGGCGGCACCTGGGAGGACTGGCAGGCCCGTGGGCTGGACGTGAACGGCGTGATCGCCGATCCGCTCTTCACGGATCCCGAGCACGGCGACTTCTCCCTGCGCGCCGACTCCCCGGCCCTCGCCCTGGGCTTCCGACCGATTGATATGACCACCATTGGCCCGCGCACCGAGGTCCTGCTCACCGGCGAGGCCCCCGCCCCGGATCGGGAGATCGGCGCGTTTGTCTGGCCCCGGCTACTGCCCGCCAGCGACCTTGACCCCGCCGAGGTCCGCGACCAGATCTACTATGACTACCCCGATACCACTCCCTGCGCTTTCACCGTCCGCGCGATCTTCGAGAACGCGGGTACCGCCTCCTTCCGCGGCCCCGTGACCCTCCGTGCCTACCCCGAAGCTTCCCTCGATGGCGCCTCCTCGGCGACGTGCGAGATCAGCCTGGAGCCGGGGGAGGAAATCGAGCTGACCCTGGACCTACAGGTCAAGGAGGGCACGGAGGAGATTCTGGCTGAGGTCCAGTCTGGCGTCGAGGGCTTCTGGGACACTTCCGTGGGCTTTGCCTTCCGTCCTGCGCTCACCGTCCCCCGCTTGCCGGAGGGGGTCACCCTCGAAGAGGTCCCCACCGCCCTGGCCCAAGCCTCGCCTATCCCCGTCACCATCCTCGGCGGCCACCTGCTGGGCACCTACCGCGTGGGAGTGACCGGCGACTACCTGGCCTTGTTCGCCGAGGTCAACGACAGCGCCTTTGAACTGGTGAACCCGGTCTACAAGGGTTCGATGATTGACCTCTTCGCCAAGCGCCCCGGCTTCGAGAGACGCCCCGGACAGGTCTTCCTGGTGCCTGGCCTCGGCGACGTGGCCCCACGCATGGTGAGCACCGATATGGCTCCTGTGGAGGGCGGGGAGGCCCGCTGCACGGCCACTCCCACCGGTTACCAGATGGCGGCTCTGATCCCGCTCAGCGCTTTGGAGATCGAGATTGTTGACGGCGAGTTCGCCTTCACGGCGGCCATCTACACGCATGTGCCCGGCCTGGCCGGCGTGCAGCGCGGACGCGCTTTCCACCAGCGCCCGCTCAACGACGTCCACGCCTATCCTCGGCTGATCCTGGAGGGTTAGTCTGCAAGCCACGGGCCTGCTTGCGGCGTTTCCGCTGGGAGGGGCCGGCCGAGGGACGCGCGGAGCGCGTCAGGATGGCGGCCCCCTCCGCGCCGCCGCCCGCCCTGTTCTGGTGTCGTTTCTCGTAGGGGCGGCTTTCGCGGGTCTGCTCGCGATTGCCGCCCGCTCACCCACCTCGTAGCTTGCCTCCACCCCTGGCGTCCGCACTTCTGGAGGGGCCGCACGCCGGGTGGGGTCCTCCGCGCGGCCCCCTCCGCGCCGCCGCCCGCCCTGTTCTGGTGTCGTTTCTCGTAGGGGCGGCTTTCGCGGGTCTGCCCGCGATTGCCGCCCGCTCACCCACCTCGTAGCTTGCCTCCACCCCTGGCGTCCGTACTTCTGGAGGGGCCGCACGGCGGATGGGGTACCCCGCCATCGCCCACACTCTCCTCGGTAGGACAGGCGTCTCGTCTGTCCCTCTGCTCCTTCTCTCCTCAGCCGCAGGCACGGGGAGAGGGGGACCGGGGGCCGCTTTTCGGCCACCCAGGGGGTGAGGCCTCCGACACCTCCCCTAATCTAGGGGAGGTCGGCGGCGCTTGCGCCGCCGGGTGGGGTGCCCCCGGGCTTGGCAGCCTCCCTACATAGGCGCTGGTGCATACGAGGACCGCCCGCCGCGGGCGCCGGCATGTCCTCGCAGGGCAGACTGTCCGCGATCTTGCCGCCGCGCAGTCGCCGCCGGTAGCTCCAGTTGGCCGCGGTGCGCAGGGCCCAGCTCGTCTTCGTCCCGCGCCGAACCAGCAATCGCCGCGCCATCGAGGGCAGCGAGTAGAAGTGGCCGTAGGCATACTTGCGCCCCGCCGCTAGCTCCGCCCCCGTCATGTTGTGCGGTTGATAGACCACAGTCCCCATGGTATAGCGCGACCAGTCAAAGCTCGTGATACGGCCTTCCGCTTTGAACTGCTCATAGATCGGCGTCCCGGGGAAGGGCGTCAGGACCGAGAACTGTGCTGCGGCCAGTTTGACCCGCTCCGCAAAAGCCACGGTCTTACGAAAGAGGTCGGGCTTGTCTCCCTCCAGGCCAAAGACAAAGGAGCCCACCAGGTCAATGCCGTGCCGGTGGATGGTCGCGATGGCCTGCTCCAGATCCAGCCCGATATTGGGCTGCTTGTGCGCCGTCGCCAGACTCTCCGCGCACAATGATTCTATCCCCACGAACATGGCCAGGCAGCCGCTGCGCGCCATGAGGTTGAGCAGCTCCTCATCCTTGGCCATGGACAGGTCGCCTTGCCCCGCCCACTGCACCCGGAGTGGAATCAAGGCCTCAAACAGCTCGCGCGCCCGTGCGGGCCGGCCCACGATGTTGTCGTCAGGGAAGCCCACCGACCGCGATCCCAGCGCCCGGATTTCCTCAATGACCTCGGGGACCGGTCTAAAACGGTACTTGCGGCCAAACACCGGGCTGACCGAGCAAAAGCTACATGCGTGCGGACAGCCCCGTGCCGTCTGCACCAGGTTCGGGGCCAGGTAGCGGTCCTGGTGCAGGAGGTCGCGTCGCGGCAGAGGCACATCCGTCAGCGTAGGGCGCTCCTCAGCGTGATAGAATCGCTGGGGATGCCCGGCGGCAAAGTCGGCCAGCACCTGCGCCCACTGGTTCTCGGCCTCGCCGATGACCACCGCGTCCGCGTGCTGGGCGGCCTCCTCCGGCAAGGCCGACGGATGCATGCCTCCCATCACCACCGGTACCCCGCGCGCCCGGAAGCTGTCCGCGATCTCGTACGCCCGCGGGGCCGAAGCGGTCATGGCGCTGATCGCGACCAGGTCCGCCTCCTCCTGCAGGTTCACCGGCTCCACGTTCTCATCCACCAGGTGGATCTCCGGCCCGCGCGGAGTCAGCGCGGCCAGTACGGGAAGACACATGGGGGGCGACAGTACTTTACCGCCATGCCAGAATTCGGGAAGCCAAGCAGCGGAAATGATCAACAGCTTCATGAGTAATCCTGCCCCTGTGCGACGAGATTCAATGTGCTGTGCCGCCCGGTGAAGCCCGGTGCGCGCAGCCTTTCGCCCTTGCGATGCAATCCCATACCCAAACGCCTCCTCAGTCTTTTCGCGGTGCGTATAGGTTCTGCGCGCCGTGAGTTGTGTGTGATGTGTCCGTTATCCTCCTACAGCCCGGCGGCTTTCCTCAGCGCCGCCAGTTCCTCTTCCAGCGCTGCAATGTGCGCCGCCAGCTCTGCCCGCGAGGCGTGGCTCTGCACCTTCGCCTTCAAGGCCTGCGGGTTGTCTTGCGCGTACACCAGGGTGCTGGCAATGTCAGAGTGTCCCAGGAGCTCCTGTACCTCCTGCAGGGTGAAGCCACGCGCCAGTAGCCGGCTGGCGTAGGTGTGTCGCAGGGTGCGCGGGGTTACCCGCTTCCCCAGCCCGGCCTGCTCCGCCAGCCGCCGCAGGAGAACCTGCAGGTTTCGGGTCGTCATTACCCCGCCGGCGGGCAAGGCTTGCTTGCCCACGCCCTTAGTGCGCAGACGACAGAAGAAGGGCTGCTGAAGCGTCAGCCCCAGGCCCTTGCGCCTCTCAGCCCAGGCGCTCAGCCAGGCCAGGGTATGCCCATCCACCGGGATCACCCGTGGTTTGCCACTCTTGACGGACACGGTGCCTTCGCGGAAGTTGATGTCGCGCGGTCGCAGTGCCACCACTTCCGACACCCCCAGGCCCGCTCCCAGAATCGCCGCCAGAATAGCCCGGTTGCGCAGACCCAGTGCTGAACCCGGGTTGACCTGGGCCAGCAGGACCTCCGTCTCCTCCTCGGTTAGGGTTACCGGCAGGCGCCGCTGTCGATTCGGATCTGCACGGAGCTTATAAGGCTCTCGCTTACGGGGGGTTTCATCCACAGGTGGCATCCTCATTCCGTTTCCACTCTCGCTATTGTTTCGCCTATTTGGCATTATACGAAACATACTGAGTAGATGTCAAGCTGAACCCGAAACAAATTCGTAGGACCCCTTGCCTTATTCCTCGGGGAGTGGTATACTTCAGTCACTTGGGTTCCGCGAGGGACCCCAGTGAAACAAGAACGGCTAGCGTGAACTTGTTGGACCCTGAAGAAGTGCATCTCTTCCGGACTGGACAGCAGGGACAGGACAGCCAGTCAACAGAAGAAGGAGGTGCGCTATATATGGCATACGGCAAAGTCAAGTGGTTCAATGACGGCAAGGGCTACGGCTTCATTGAGCGTGAGGACGGCCCCGATCTGTTCGTGCATTTTTCGGCGATCGAGGGCGAAGGCTATCGCAGCCTGGCCGAAGGCGCCGAGGTGACCTACGATGTCGCCGAGGACGCCAAGGGCCCCCGCGCCGAGAACGTCAAGGTAGTCAGCTAGGAAGTTCCGACCTGGCACATACCGCGGCCTCCGCTGCTTTGCGCAGAGGAGGCCGTTTTTTGTGCGGGATGAAGGTGCTCCCCGGCGGGGGAGCGAAGAGCCTGGTGTCGAGAAACCCCGTTACCGGCTCCCGCAACCCATGTCCAGCTTCCCTCTACCCCGGAAAGAGCTAGCTCGTCTGCTGCTGCACTGGCCAGTGGGCCGTCTGATGTTTACCCGCACGCGGGCCGGCACCGCCAACCCCGCGATCCTTGTCGTCACCACCCGCGGCCAGTACTTCCTCAAGCACCGCCACCCCCGCTACTCCGACCACGGCCAGCTCATTTTTGACCACGCCGTCCTCCGCCACTTGGCCCGCGCCGGTCTGCCGGTCATACCTCCCGTGAAAACCGTGACCGGTGACCGCTGGCTCCAGGCAGATGACGCCGTTTACGAACTGTACCCCCTGATCGAGGGCCAGCCTCACCAGCCGGGCAACCTCGCCCAGATCGCCGCTGCAGGGGAGCTGCTGGCGTGCTTCCATGAGGCCACGGCGGAGTTTTCCCCGCCCGGCCACAAGCCCTGGCCCCGCTACTTTGCTCCTGCCGACCGCCTGCCCGAGATCGTCGCCGCCCGCGACCTGCTCCGCCGGGGGATGGATACGGGGGGGCTTCCGGTCGCGGAGGCCGAGCGCGTGCTGGACTATCTGGAGACCCAGACTCGCGCCGTGGAGGCCCGCGTTCCGGAGGTCCGCTACTGGGATCTGCCTCAGGTTATCGTGCATGGCGATTTTCATCATGGTAATATTCAGTTTTATGATGTAAAAATCGCCGGTCTCTTCGATTTCGACTGGGTCAGCCGCCAGCCCCGCCTGGTGGACCTCGCTGATGGGCTGATTTTCTTCGGCGCGGAGCGCGCCGCGCCCTTCAATCCCGCGGACCTCTACTCGCTCACGCAGGCCTTCACTCTCCGGCCCGACTGGGTGCGCGTGTTCCTCGAACCTTACTTGGCGCGGCACGAGCTAACCGGTGAGGAGCGGGCGTGCCTGGGCGACCTGATACGCGCGCGCTGGCTGTACATGCGCCTGGAGCAGATGCAGCGGAAGCTTCCTGAGCAAGAACGCCTGGCTTTCCTGCTGCGCGAGGTCACCGTGCCCCTGCAATGGCTGGACGAGTATGAACCGCTGCTACTCTAGAGCCAGCGGTATCTCTCAGCGTTTGCATCACGCGAAAATGGCTGCACGTACAGCTTCCTCCTCCTTGAAGAAGGACCTGGCCTGTGACACGTCGCATAGTATGGTTTGTGCTGGAGTGACCACAGGCTCCGAAGCCTGGGGTACCGAAAGAACTGAGGTGTCTGACCATGTCTGATCTTGCTGAAGCCCTGGGACTTCTGCCCTTGCCGGTATCGGTCCGCGCGCTGGAGGGTAGCGGGCCTGCGGCGGAGGCCTGCCGCATGCTATGGGGAAACGCCGCTTCGCTGGAGGCCGTAGCTGCGGCCTGGCCGGAGCTGCCGCGGGGCGAAGCACCCCTGCCGGAACTGACGCTGTGTCTCGGGCCCGCCGGCACGCCACCGACAGCGCAGAGGACAGGCGAGACGCCCGTCCTACCGGCCAGTCTGGAGCCGCCAGAGCGGGCGGAGGGCTACGTCCTGCGCCTGGAAGCTCCCGGCGCGACCCTGGTGGGGCGCGACTCCGCCGGGCTGTTCTATGCCGTGCAGACACTGTGCCAGATCTTTCAGGCTGCGCCGGAGCCGCCCGCGCTGGAGGTCGTGGACTACCCCTCGCACGCCTGGCGCGGTTTTCAGATGGATCTGGGTCGCCAGATGGAGGGGATGAACACCCTCTACCGCTACATAGACTTCCTGGCCGCTCGCAAGTACAACCAGTGCCATCTGTACCTGGAGAATGCGTTTGCCTTCTCGGCCATCCCCGAGGCCTGGGCGGATCATGCCCTGACCCCGGAGCAGGCGCGGGAGCTGGACGCCTACTGCCGGGCCCGGCACATGGAGTTGATACCCTCGGCCAATTTCCTGGCCCACAACGAGAACCTGCTCCGGAATCCAGCCTACGCGCATCTCAGCGAGACCCGCGAGGGCTCAGCCTGGCGGAAGCACATGAAGGTCGTCTGTGACCTGTGCTTCTCGCTGCCGGAGACCTGGGAGATACTGGAGAGCATGGTGGATGAGTTAGCCACGACCTTCTCCTCGCCGTACCTGCACGCCGGGCTGGACGAGAGCTATGCACTGGGCTCCTGCTCGCTGTGCGCGCCGATCCGAGAGCAGTACGGGGAGGGAGAGGTCTACCGGCGGCACACCGAGCGCCTGCATGAGCTGATCACGGCCCGCGGGAAGCAGATGCTGATGTGGGCCGACATGGTATTGATGTTCCCGGAGATACTGGCGGGTCTGCCCGCGGACATCATCATGGTGGACTGGTACTACGGGAACATCATCGAGCGCCCCCGCATCAACTATTTCAACTACCGGAAACTCGATTCCACCCGGCTGCTCCGCGAGGCCGGCTTTGAGGTGCTGCTGGCTCCCGCAGGGGATCCCCAGAACCAATTCGCCATGGCCCGCTACGGACAGTCACGTGAGGTGCTGGGGTCGCTGGTGACGCAGTGGGGTCAGAGCAGCTACCTCACCGAGGAGCAGACCGCGTCTCTGGTCTATGGCGCAGAGTGCGCCTGGGCCACGGCCCTGACGCCCCTCGGCGACTGCTTGCCACGTTTGAGCCAGAATCTGTACGGCAGCCGGGAGCCGGAATTCCAGATACTCAGCGGGCTGCAGGGCTCAGTCTATGGTGAGGGCGCCGGACCAGCGGCACACTTGCGTTACCGGCGCGAGCGGCGGAATTTCGAGCAGCGTCTCCACTGGCAGATGGCCCGTACCGCCTGTGACGCCGCCCTGGCGCACCCGGCGGCCCAGACAGAGCCGGTCTCACACCTGCTGCGACGCCTCTCGCTGAGTGTCAACCGCTCCCTGGTCTCGTTGGACAAGCGCATTCTGGTCAACGAAGCCGGGCTGAGCGCCCGTGACTTCTGCGCGGGACATGAGGCGGCGCGAGAGGACCTGGCCCGCTATGCGGGGCGCATGCGCGACCTGGCAGAGCAAACAGAGGCCAATGCGGCCGAGCTGAAACAGCTGTGGGAGGAGGACCGGCCGGAGATTGAGCCGCGCGGGCGACTTCATGAGCACATGACCCAGGAGGCGAGTAAGACCGCCGAATGGGCCGAGGAGCTCGCCCGGTTCGCCGCCGATCCTGGACCCGGCAAGGCGCCCTTTGCGGCGCTGCGCGTGGTGATCGAGGTGATGAAGCTGGAGGCCAACGCCCAGACCATGACCGTGGAGGCCTCCGCCGACGGAGAGAAATGGGAGGAGATTCGAGTCAGCGGCGGAGTCTCGGTGGGAGGCAACGACGTAGGCACCGCCTTTGACTACGCGGTGGCGGGGGAGGTCCCAGCAGACACACGCTTCATCCGGCTGAGCTCCAACGGCGTGACGCACCTGGGCTTCCGCACCGTGCGACTGATAGACCTGGTCTCCGAGCGTCTGCCCGAGGCTCTGGCCGAGACCGGCGGGCCCGTCTGGTTTGCGGAGCACCTGCTGGCAGACGATGCACGGCCCTGCCTGCTCAACGAGGCCGAGGTGCTGCAGTCCTTCCAGCACCCGGAGACGCTGGAGAAGGCGTGGGTAACACTGAGCTTTCCGGAAGGCCGCATCGCCTAGACTGTCTTCTCGCGGGAGAGGTGTTGGAGGGAGGGGGCGCCCCACCCGCCCTGCGACTCGCTGACTCGCTGATGCGCCCTCACCCCCCGCAACGGCATGGCACGCTGGCCTAGAACGGGAAGCTGGGCGATTGCAGCCGCCAGAGGCTCGCCACCAGCGCCCAGAGCGTCACCTGGGAGAACTCTCCCAGCACCAGCCCCAGGAAGAAGGGGCGCAGCGCCGTGAAGGCCTTCCAGCCCCCGTAGCGCATAACCGTGCCCTTGATGAGCCAGGCCAGGAAGAAGGAGAACCACAAGACGATGATCCCCCAGGTGCCGGAGAGCGCCAGCCCCAGGGGGGTCAGCGGCCACCAGGCGAAGCTGGTGCGCATATACCCCAGCCACAGCGCCATGAGCAGGCCAGAGAGGAAGTACCAGACCAGTCGTGGGTCATATTTCGGCGCCGCCTGGATAATCGCGGCGGAGTCTCGCGCCAGCCACTGGGGAGTTCCCGTGTAGGCATAAGTCCACATCTTGAGCGCCCCCACCTTGTAAGGCACCGCCACATGGGCCAGCGCCCCGCCTATCAGGATGACGACCAGGGCCGCGAGCAACGCGTTGCGCAAGGCGCGGCGCCGCAGGTGCACGAGGTCTGACATCTTCAGACAGTCCAGGAAGGTCGCCAGAAGATTGCAGCGCTGATCGCGCATGAACACTGAGTCGGCCAGGGCAATGGCGCTCAGGTTCTGCGCACCCAGGGTGGGCAAGGGGACAAACAACGCGGCCAGGGATACGGGGCGGAAAGAGGTCTCGGTCTCGATCAGGCCGGCTTCGCTCACCGAACGCGCCATTACAGGGACGGTGACGAAGAGCAGGACCAGGACCTCCAGCAGGGCCATAGCCGGGGTCATGCCCAGTTTAACGAACCACAGCACGGCGCCGGCGCTGGCAAGCAGCAGCCCCGCCAGGGCGAGGCGCAGGGGCAGGAATTCCTCCTGATCCTCGCGACGGGGATCCACTGCGGCCCGGTAGACCTGCTTGAGGTGCGGCCAGGCAGCGCGGGCCATGTAAGCCACCAGGACGAGAAAGGCTCCCGCCGCCTGGTACCCGCTCCACAGCGCCGTGGGGTACGAGGGCATGCCCTCCCAAGGCACACCGGCAAGGGCAAAGCCCACGTTCTCCAGTCGCCCAAACCAGAAAAAGACCCACATGCTTAGGAGCACTTCGGTAGGCAGAAAATAGGCCAACCCCAGGCCGCCGAAGGACAGGCGGAGATAGGTCCAACCTGCCATGGCACTCCACGGCAGTCCCGCCCCTTTCAGCGCGGGACCGAAATCGTGGAACAGCGGCACCTCGGGGATGCCGGGCCAGTTGGCATGGAGGAAGTTGAGAACATAGATGACGGTGGGGATCGAGAAGCCGAACCACATCAGACGGTTGCGGAAGAAGGAGCCGGCGCCAGGGGAATCAGTGGCTAACTCTACCGGAAGCAGCGCCAGGGGGAAGGAGAGGCGCTCGTTATCTGCCCACTGCCGCCGAAGGATGGCGGCCAGGCAGAAATAGGCGGCGATAAGCAGGATCACCACGACGCCCCAGGCCAGGAGCGGGGTGATCCACAGGCCCCAGGGGACGGGCGCCCCCGGAGGGAGACCCTCGTAAAAGTGGCGAGCCACGCGCTGTCCGGCTCCCCCTTCAGGGTCAAAGGCCACCGCCCAGGAGGGGAAGTGGGGGAAGAGCACCGGCGCGATGCGGGTGGCCGGAGTGGCGAAGTAGTTGACGCAGATCAGCGTGGGGACCAGCTTCTCCAGCACGCCCACGGAGGTGACCATGGTGCCCACGAGGCTCATGGCGTAGATGACGATGATCTCCGGGGGGCGCAGAGCGAGGCGAGGCGCCAGAGTCTGGACTCCGCGATTGACCACGACCACCAGCAAGAGGGAGGCCACCGCGGCGGCGGGGAACTGAAGGAAGCCGAGCAGCGTGCTGCGCATCAGCTCGCCAAACACAATGAGGACGCAGCAGAAGGCGGCCATCAGCAGGCCGAGCAGCAGCGCCCGGGGGGTGAGACCGAAACGCTGGCCACCCCCCCGCGCGGGAGCCAAATCCCGGGAGTCATCGGGTGGCAAGGGTTGTGCGCTGGCCATGCGGATCTCTCCGAAATGTCGTCGCTACTCGACCACCGACCGCCGGGCTCCGGCCTTTACCACTTCTTTTCCGTCCACGTGCAGGCGAGTGCCTTCCACCATGAGCACCCCCAGGATTTTGCCATAGGTCTGAGCGGCTCCGTAGGGGGGCCAGGCGGTGCGGACCACGGCCAGCCGGGCGTCGGTGCGCAGGCCCGCGATCTCAACCCGACGCCCATAGGAGACCACGAGGCGGTCCACGCATTCGGGCCAGGTGAGCACCGCGCCATGACCGCCCTCACCCGGCACCAGTGCCGCATTCAGCTCCGGCATGCCCTCCACCGTGGGCTGGCCAGGGCGGCGGGGGTAGAGAATCACGGTGAAGTGCGGATTGGCCGCCTGGACGCTGGCCACCAGCCGGCCGGTGGTCTTCTCGCCCTCGGTCTCAGTTTCGTGGACGAGCTGGCCGCCGGGGCTGAGAAGCTGGCAGTCCATCAGCGGAGGATACCAGGCCTCAGTGGACGCCTTGGCCCGACTCAGGGTGACGTGCTCGCCACGGACCTCCGCCTGGTGCTGCGGATTGGTGATCATCCGCCACTGGTAGTCGTGCCGCCCAAAGTCCTTGTCAAGGTCGTCCACGACCAGGAAGTATGGCCCCACGTGCTGCCCGCCCCAGATCACGGCGCCCAGGCGCTGAGCACGTTCTACCGGGTTCAGCGGCTTGCTGACCAGGCGCAGATCCGGCCCCTCGGTGGCCCAGTCGTCGCTGTAGGCCTCCTTCTGGTCCACCAGTCCCGCGGAGGCGAATTGGCCCTCGATCTTCCCCAGCAAGGGTGCACGGGGCATGATGTAGGAGCTGCGGTCCATGGTTTTGCCGTCTATGGAGACGAGGTTGTGAGCGCTGGTGGAGACGACCTTGCCCATACCCTCCACGGCGAAGGGCTCACCATAGGCATGGAGATAGAAGGAGCCATAGTCCTCATGCTGGCCGGTCAGGCAGCGGTGCTGCTGAGTCTTGAGCCAGAAGGCGCAGTCCTGGAAGCCCCAGCCGGTGCGGAAGAAGAGACCACCGTCAGGGTACCAGCGGGTGTGCGGCAAGGTCTCCGGGTCGGGCAGGGAAGCAGGCAGCGGGCGGTCCCAAAGGAATAAGGCTCCCACCGTGCGCGGGTAGCTGTTAACGAAGGCCGGGGACATGTTGAACTTGTACACCAGGCTCATCCAGGGGTTTCGGGGCATGGCGTGATGGAGCCAGCAGATGCCGTCCTGCCCGGTAAGGTTCCCGAAGTTGGAGTTGCCCACAGGGAGCAGTTGCGGCGCCACGCCCAGGGCTCCAGGGAGCATCAGGTAGGTCAGCCACTCCGGCAGCTTGGACAGGCGCGGGTGCTTGCTCCAGTCGGTACCGCGCAATCGCAGGGCCTCCAGCCAGAAGTTGCTGTTGGAGAAGCCGTAGTCCACATACGACGGGCCGTTCTCGTGGTAGCCCTCCTCGTCGAGGAAGCGATTCAGAGAGTCCATGGTGCAGAACTTGCAGTCGTCCAGCCATTTCTGGCTGAAGCCCGGCTCACCCTCGATGGCCAGCTCCCCGATTCCCGCGTAACCGGACTGCAACATGCCCCAATAGATGGCCTGGGGGACCTCTTCCCGCGGCGGCGCCGGCCCCAGCGAGAAACCGTCGCTGTAGACGCCCTGCATGACCTCCTCGATCATCCGCACCAGATTAGTACGCACCATGGCCTTCTCGTCCTCGCTCAGGAGAGGGAAGACCCAGTCATAGACCAGACTAGCGCCGCGCAAGCCGCTGCCATCCGCGTAGGGCATGAAGGTGACCAGCGCGTCTCGGCCCGCCTGGCCGTAGGTCTCGTCACCGGTAACGGCGTAGACCAGGGCGGCATTCTCAGCCAGCCCCAAGGCCCCGCCGTAGGGGCCGTTGTGGACAATTTTCACCTGCCCGCCGGTGGCGGCGGCCTGCTGCTTCTCCTCGGCGAGGGCCTGCTTGATCAGGTTATACCGGCTGTTGGGACTCAGCACCGAGACGTCCGCGGTGCGCCGGACCAGCTCGAACAGACGGCGACCACGGGCCTCCTTGAGCTTGGCTCGCAAGGCGGGGAGGTCGGCCTGCGAGAAGACCAGGCGGGGGTGTTGGCCCAGCGGCGGGACCTGCCAGGCCCAAGAAGGCCCGGGCATCCCGGTAAGCAGGATGATCATAGACAAAGTCAATCCGCCCCATAGACTCCAGACATGCATCTTAGCTCACCCTGTTCCTTTCCGGAATTCGGCGCGAATTGCGAATCGTTTCTTCCGCACAGGTTCACTTACCTTCTGAGAAACGACCGCGGTCGCGGTCAGGCTGGCGCAGACGTAGAGCAGCCTAAGGCCAGGCCTCAGACCGGCGGGCGGCCCGCGCGGAGGTTGGCAGCCATTTCTTGCAGGGCAGGCGCGCTGTGGCGGAAGAACTTGCGATAGGCTGCGCAGAGGTAGCTGATGCGTCCGCCGTCTGCGGTTTCCATCAACCGGTGCTTGGGACAATCCCCCCCGCAGAAGGCCAAGACCTCACAGCGGCGGCAGGCGCGAGGAAGCGTTTCGGCCTTGGCCGCGCCAAAAGCTCGCTGGGTCTCGCCATCCACCAAGTTGGCTAACCCCTCCACCGTCACCGGCCCCAGGAAGTGCTCAGGATAGACGAAGTGGTCACAGGCGTAGAGGTCACCGTTGTGCTCGACGACCAGGCACCGGCCGCAGGTGGGGGCGAAGGCGCAGAGACTGGGCGGGCCACCCAGGTGGACGGCCAGCGCACTCTCGAAGATCTGCACGAAGACCTGACCCACGTCATGGGTCAGCCAGTAGTCGAAAATCTCGCACAGGCCCTCGCCGTAGGCCTCGGGCCGGGCCGACCAGGGAGCGGGGCGGTCGCTGCCCCGCGCCTGGCGCTCGACGATGGGGATGAACTGGAGGTGCCGGAGGCCCAGGCCGGTGAGGTAACGGTAGACCCCCAGCAGGCGGCTGGAGTTGCGGCGGTTGACGGTGATGAGCGCGTTGCACTCGGCGCGGTGGCGCTGCAGGGCGACCAATCCTCGCAGGGCGGCGGCATGGGAGGGGCGACCTGCGGCGTCGCGGCGGTAGGCGTCGTGGAGCTCCGGAGGACCGTCGAGGCTAACGCCCACCAGGAACCCGTGCGCGGCGAAGAACTCCGCCCAGTCGTCATCCAGCAGCGTGGCGTTGGTCTGCAGCGCGTTGGTGACGCGCTGGTCAGGACGGGTGTACTGGGCCTGCAACTCCAGGGCGCGCTCGAAGAACTCGCGGCCCATGAGCAGCGGCTCGCCGCCCTGCCAACCGAAGACCACCTCCGGACCCGGATGCGCCGCCAGATAGGCGGCGGTCACGCGCTCCAGGGCGGCCTCGTCCATGGTCAGACGCGCGCCGGGGTAGAGCGCGGCCTTCTCGAGGTAGTAGCAGTACTCGCAGGCGAGATTGCACCGCGCCCCGGAGGGCTTGAGCATGAGATGGAAGGGCTCGGAAGCGGGCCTAGTCATCAGTTACCAGTAATTACGCCCCTTCGGTGGCGGGGGCAAGATTCTGCCATCAGCCTCCACATAGTGCTCCCGCGTGCCTCCGCCACGGTCAACGGAGAGCGCGTCCTCGGGCGGCAGAATGGCGGGGAGAGTGGTCCGTACGCGGGTGGTGGTGACCGTCCAGTCCAGCAGCTCCCGCCGCAGCTCCTCCACCTGATCCTGGTACTCAGGCTCAAAATAGAGGTTGCGCATCTCCCAGGGATCCTCAGCCAGGTCGTAGAGCTCGCCAAAGTCTGACTCTGGACCAAGTTCCTGGGCGAAGAAACCGCGGGGGTAGTAGACCAGGCGCCAGTCGCCCCGGCGAACGGCCTTGCTCCAGGGATGCTCAGTGACCCCGACGCGGTGTACCGGGTCCCCCCCGCCGGTAAGCAGGCCGGTGAGGTCGGCGCCGTCAGCGGTACGGAATGGCAGCAGGTCACACAGCGCGCAGAGCGTGGGCGCCAGGTCCACATTCTGGATGATTTCCTCACACTCGTGCCCGGCAGGGAGATGCCCCGGCCAGCGCCAGAGGCTGGGAATGTGGCAGATGGCGTCACCGCAGATCCCGGGCGCCTTTTCGAGAATTCCGAACTCGCTGGCATACTCGCCGTGGTCGCTGGTGTAGATGACGAGGGTGTCCTCCACCAGCCCGTTGTCGGCGAGAAAGTCCAGCAGCTCCCCTACCGCGTGGTCCATATGGGAGACGCAGCCGAGGTAGCCGTGCTGCTTGCGCAGGCGCAGGGCCTCGTAGGTCTTAGGCTCAAAGAGCATGCCGGCGGGGTCCTCATAGGCGCGGCGGGTGGCCTGCAAGTGCGGGGCCTTCAGCGAGAGGTCAGCATCCGCGCTGGGCGGCAGCCAGAGGTCGTCATGGTCGTAGAGGTCCCAGAACTCGGGCGCAGGGGCATAAATTTCGTGCGGACGAGGGAGACTCACCTGCACGAACCAGGGGTGACGCGTGGTCTCCTCGATGAACCGGCGCGCTCGCTGGACGCACCAGCCCTCCACGGAATGCTCATAGGGCAGGCGCGAGGGGCGGCCCTCGACTCCCTGGTGGCGCCAGGAGGCCTCCTGCAAGCGGGCGTCGTCGCGGTCCTCCAGGAGACCACGCTCGCGCAGGTACTCGTCGTACTCGGTGAGCTCGCGGCCCCCCGGCGCGACGTAGACATCGGAAAAGAGGTCGCTATCCGCCTCGATCCAGCCGGAGGGGCAGTGAATCTTGCCAATGGAGGCGGTGCGATAGCCGGCGTCCCGGAAGTGCCCAAAGACCGTGGGCAGGTCACGGGGGTGACGCCCGGAGAGGCCGAAATACCCGTGATTATGAACGTGCTGGCCGGAGAAGTAGCACATGCGACTGGGCGTACAGATGGGGCTATTGGTGACCGCGCGGGTGAAGCGCACACCCTCGGCAGCCAGGCGATCGAGGTGGGGCGTCTGCACCTGCGGGTGCCCGGCATGGCCGAGCAGCCTGGCATTGTGCTGGTCGGAGATGATGAACAGAACGTTGGGTTGGTCGGGCATGGCTTACCTCTCAATCGCGGACCTTGCCGCAAAGCGGGCCGGCCTCCTGAGCCGCTGCGCGGCTCACTCGGGCGGCCCCTCCGGCGGAGCAGAGCGTGGTCCTCCTTGGTCGCCGGCTACGATGATTGGCTCGGCGGGCAGCGGCTCCTCCCGGGGCGATTGGCAGTCGGCCGGGGTGATCCTCATCCCCGGCCAGGGGTCGAGGCGGCCCTTGAGGAGGGGATCCTCGGTCGAACGCATCCAGCGCTCCAGACGCGCGCGCAAGTCCACGAGCACCTCTGCCTGCGCCGGGTCGGCGGCGAGGTTGCAGCTTCCGAGAGGGTCAAAGGCCAGGTCATACAGCTCCTCCGCCGGCCGCGGGCAGCTTCCCCAGCCCAGGCGGAGCATCTCATGCTTGCTGACCGAGTCATCGCAGTTGGGCAGGACTGGGCCGGGTCGGGGCCAGAAACGCCGGACATAACGGTAACGCTCGGTGCGCACGCTACGCAGCGGCTCTGGGGCGGCATGATAGTTGACCTCGCTAAAGAGCTCCTCATGCAAGGTCGGAGTCTCGCCACGCATCAACGGCAGCAAGGACCGGCCCTCCAGCCAGTCGGGCGCGGGAAGACCGGCCAGCTCGCACACCGTGGGGAAGAAGTCGAGGTGCGAGACCAGGGCGTCAGATACCTGGCCCCCGGTGAAACCAGGACCGCGCAGCATCAGCATCACGCCCAGGCCGTGGTCGTTGAGGTTGCACTTCATGGAGGGGAAGGCAATACCGTGATCGGTGGTGCAGATGACCAGGGTGTTCTCCCCCAAACCGGCCTCCTCCAGGGCGGCCAGCACCATGCCCATGTAACTGTCCAGACGCGCGGCCGCCACCCGGAAATCGGCGAAGTCGCGGCGAATTTCGGGGAGATCAGGCAAGGGCCCGGGAGGGCGGCAGTAGCGCGGATCTCCGACCGGCGAGGCCTCGCCGTTGAACCACTGGGGGCTGGGGCCCATGCGGTGGGTAGTGACGAAGCCGCAGGAGAGGAAGAAGGGACGGTCATGGGGTCGCCGCAGGTAATCTCCTGCCGCACGCGCCACGCTTAGCTCCCACTCCGGGTACTCCTCCCCAGCACCGCCTGTAAAGACCTCCTGGTAGCCGAGCTCCTCCGGGGCGCCGGTGATCTCATGCTGAAATCCGGAGAGCGCCGTGGCGTAGCCCTGGCGAGCAAGAAAGGCCGCCAGATGCTGGGAGTTATCCCGCAGGCGGGCGCCGCGATGGGCCAGACCGATCATGCCGTTACGGTGCGGGCAGGTACCGGTCAAAAGCCCCGCGCGGCTCGGGGAGCAGGTAGGCGCCACGCAGAAGGCCTGGCGGAAGAGCACCCCCTCCTCGGCAAATTGCTGCAAATTCGGCGTCTCCACATCGTAGCCATAGGGCTGGATGTAGCGCCCGGTGTCATGGGAATGGAGATAGACAATGTGGGCTTGCTGCACAGTCTAGCCTCCCGAAAACTCCCCGGGATGTCGGCGCTTGAGCTCGGGGATGGCCCAGCCACGCCCCGTGGCCTCGAGACGCTCGCAGTACTGGGGCAAGTGTCCCCGGGCGTGCAGAGGACCGCCCTCAGCCAGGACCGTGCGCATGGGGTCCACGGTGTAACCCTCGGGCATGGTGGCCATCATCTGGTCGTGCCAGGCTTGCAGCCGGTGGGCCCCCTCGCGGCAGAGCTCCGGATGCTCCTCCGCCAGATTGCGTTCCTCATGCGGGTCCTCAGCCAGATTGAAGAGCATCTCCTGCGGCCAGAGGAAGTAGAAGTCATGGTAGGTCCGCATGTAGAGCCAAGGACCGAAGCGAACGCTGCGCTGACAGCCGTGCGCGCACTGGCTCACCACCAGGTCCTCCCGGCCACACTCCTCGCCGCGGAGGGCCAGGGCATAGCTCTGGCCGTCCCAGGACTCCGAAAGCTCCAGCTCCAGCAGTTCCGCGAGGGTGGGAAGCAGGTCGAGATTATAGTGGAAGCCCGTATCCACGTGCCCTGCCGACTGGTCCGGCCAGCGAATGAGCATGGGGATGCGCGTGGTGATCTCGTCGGCGGTGGCGTGCTCGCCGTACAGCCCCAGCTCCGCCAGGTTCTCGCCGTGATCGGCGGTGACGATGATAGCCAGGTCCTCCAGCGCACCCTGCTCCTCCAGAGCCGAGAGAAGACGGCCGATATGCTCGTCCATGTAGCGAACACCGCAGTCGTAACCGTCAAACATCTGCCGGAGGCCCGCCAGGTCCTGGACCTGCCCGGGGTGACGAGGGTGATCGGGGTTGACGGCATCGTCGTACATGCCGATTTCCCAGGCACCGTGCGGTCCGGGCCGGGTCCGGTGCTCAGCCAGCTTCTCGGCAGTCATCCACTCCGGCAAGGGATCCTCGGCAAAGGGGTTGCCGAATTCCAGCGGCGCGCGGTAGGGAGTGTGGGGGTCCCAGTAGTTGACATGGAGGAACCAGTTATCCTCCGCGCCGTGGCGGGTAATCCAATCCAGGGCCAGGGGCGTGACTTCCTCGGCGGACTCGAGGCCACCACGCCCGGGATTGTACATTTCGAGGAAGCCGGCATACCACCACCAGGCAGAGTGGCGCTCGGCAAAAGGACTGACGCTGACCGTGCGGTAGCCGGCGCGGCGAAGCATGTTAGGGAGCCAGGTCTCGACGCGCTGATCCCGAAAGCCGCGCTCGCGACCCAGCAGGCGCATGTCTGCGGCGGTGCCCCCGTGTCCCACGATGCCGCTATGGATACCGAACTGGCCAGTCAGCAGAGCCGCCCGGGAGGGCAGGCAAGGCGCGTCGGAACAATGATAATTATCGAAGCGGACGCCCTGGCGGGCAATCTCGTCCAGGTTAGGTGAGGTATTGCGGTGGTAGCCGTAGCAGCCGAGATGATCGGCGCGCAGGGTGTCCAGATCCAGGAAAAGAAGTCGCATCGTTAGTCAGTCTCCTTCCAATCGGGGTTCCGTTCAGGTAACAAAGCCTGGAGGTCATCTCGCCAGGTGACCAGACGCTCATGTAACTCGCGGGTAAGGTTCGGGTGTGCCTCGGCGAGGTTACGGGTCTCACTAAGGTCTTCTCGGAGGTTGTACAATTCCAAGCGGCTGTCTTCGAAAAACTCAATGAGTTTCCAATCGCCGAGACGAATCGAGCAACCGGGAGTGCCGCCAGCGCCCCCATAATGCGGGAAATGCCAGAACAGAGGCTCGCGCTCGGGAGCAGACTCGCCGCGCAGAAGCGGCAGGAAGCTCGTGCCGTCAGCGTGCTGCTCCGGGAGCAAAGGCAGACCGACGGCCTCCAGCAAGGTGGGGTAGAAATCGGGGCTGGTGACCGGCGTCTGGCAAAGGCTGTGGGGCGCTACTACCCCTGGCCACTTCACCAGCAGAGGCTCACGCACGCCGCCCTCATACATCCAGGCCTTGCCCTCCGCGAGCGGATGATTACAGGTGGGAGCGTTCTCGATGGTGGACAAGCCACCGTTGTCCGAGGTGATAATCACCAGGGTGTTGTCGGCCTGACCCGTTTCCTCCAATGCGGTCAGCACACGCCCGATGTTCCAGTCCAGATTCTCCATCATCGCGGCGTAGATGGGATCGGATTGAAGAATCCGCCGGCATACACGCCGGTCGCGATTCTGCAAAGTGGGGTGAACCTCGCCTTCGACAAAGGCCGGGACCTGGTCCAGCTGAAGGCGTCTCGCCTTGGCCTGGTACTTCCGCACCAGCTCCTCGGGAGCCTGAATGGGAGTGTGCACCGCATAATGCCAGAGGTTGAGGAAGAAAGGTTCATCGCCCGCAGAGCGGATGAGGTCTACCGCCTTGTCGGTGAGATGGTCGGTCAGATACTCTCCCTCCGGGCCGTCCTCCAGAGTGGGGATGCCCCAGGGGCTGAAGTACCCGTCGCGGGGATGGCCCCAGTGGCAGCCACCGAAATTGACCTCGAAGCCATGGTGCTCAGGATAAAACTCGGCGTCGCCGAGATGCCACTTGCCGAGGTGCCAAGTCTGGTAGCCGCCGTCGCGGAGGGCGCTGGCCAGGGTGTGCTCAGAGAGAGGAAGCTGGTGAATATAGGGGGCGTCCACCAGTCGCCCACGCAGCGGGTGCGCCGTGCCGGCCCAGTCAATGTAGTCGGTGAGGCCCAAGCGCGCAGGATATTTGCCCGTCAGCAGGCTAGCCCGGGTCGGCGAACAGACCGGGCAAGCCGCGTAAGCATCAGTGAAACGCATGGCCTGTGTGGCCAGGCGATCCATGTGCGGAGTCTCGTAGAAGCTGCTGCCGTAGCAGCTCAAATCGCGCCAGCCGAGATCGTCAAAGAGGACGAAGACTAGATTAGGTCGGGTAGCCATCAGCGACTCAGGGGGTCTCCTTCCACTGGGGATTGGGTTCCGGCACCAAGGCCTCGACGCTAGCCCGCCAGGCCACCAGACGCTCGTGCAGGTCAAGGGCAATCGCTGGCTCCTGCTCCGCCAAATTGCGGGTCTCGCTGAGGTCCTCGCGAAGATTATAAAGCTCCAGGCGGCCGTCCTCGAAGAACTCGATAAGTTTCCAATCGCCCAGGCGGACGGAAGAGCCGGGCGTGCCGCCCTGATTGGCATAATGTGGATAGTGCCAAAAGAGGGGGCCGCGGTCGAATCTCTCCTCACCGCGCAACAAGGGAAGAAAGCTCGTACCGTCCACGTGCTGCTCCGGCAGCAGGGGCAGGCCGGCAGCCTCCAGCAAGGTGGGATAAAAATCGGGGCTGGTAACGGGTTCGGAACAGACACGCCCGGGCTGGACAACGCCCGGCCAGCGCACGATCAAGGGCTCACGTGTGCCTCCCTCATACATCCAGCCCTTGCCCTCGTTGAGCGGAAAGTTAGTGGTCGGGGAGCCCTCCGAGGTGGCCAGGCCCCCATTATCGGAGGTGATCAGGACCAGGGTATTATCCCACTGCCCAGCCTCCTCGACCGCCTGGAACAGGCGCCCCAGGTTCCAGTCGAGGTTCTCAATCATAGCGGCGTAGACCGGGTCAGACTGAAACAGGCGCCGGGTGACACGCAGGTGTCGCTTACCCTCGGTGGGGAAGGGCTCGCCTTCAACTAACGCCGGGATCTCGTCCAGGTGTAGAGCCCGGGCCTTAACCCGGTATTTCTCAATCAGGTGCTCCGGCGCCTGGATCGGAGTGTGCACAGCGTAGGGCCAGTAATTCAGAAAGAAGGGACGGTCTCCGGAGGAACGGATCAGCTCGATAGTCCTATCGGTCAGGTGGTCAGTCAGGTACTCCCCCTCGGGGCCGTCTTCCAGGACCGGCACCCCCCAGGGGCTGAAGTAGCCCCGGTGCGGGCAGCCCCATTCGCAACCCCCGAGGTTGACGTCGAAGCCATGCCGTTCGGGGTAGAACTCCGGGCCACCAAGATGCCACTTGCCCACGTGCCAGGTCTGGTACCCGCCTTCGCGGAGCGCACAGGCGAGGCTCTGCTCGGCGAGCGGAAGCTGCTTGAGATAGGGCGCGTCAATCATCCGCCCGCGCAGGGGATGGCAGCTCCCGGTCCAGTCTATCCAATCCGTCACGCCGACGCGGGCGGGATACTTACCCGACATGATACTCGCCCGCGCCGGGGAACAGACCGGGCTGGCAGCGTAGGCGTCGGTGAATTGCATCCCCTCGCTGGCGATCCGGTCGAGGTTAGGAGTCTCGTAGAAGGTACTACCGTAGCAACCAAGGTCGCGCCAGCCGAGGTCGTCGAAGAGGACGAGAATGAGGTTGGGCGGAATAGCCATGGGCCACACTTCCGAGGGGAGTTTCGCCAGAGCTGAACTGGGTTCCTCCCTCTCACCACGGGAACTTCTATAGTCCGTTCGACGCGCTCCCGAGCAGCAAGCGGGAAAGGGATGAAGCACAGAGGGAGGAAATTAGGCCCAGTCTTGTTTTCGAGGAGGACGACGGATGATGGACTCCTGGCCCTTTCTCATAGGCGTCAACTACTGGGCCTCACATGCCGGCGCGTACATGTGGCGCGATTGGGACCCCGAGGTGGTGGCGCGAGACCTGGAGGTCCTCGCTGAGCACGACCTGCGCACCGTGCGCATCTTCCCCCTCTGGCCGGATTTCCAACCACTAGAGCCGTACTTCAGCCTGGGCGGTGAGCTGCGGGAAATGCGAACCACGGGAGACGCCGGCCTGAACCCGGTCATGGTGGAACGCTTCGGTCAGTTTCTGGAGATGGCTCGAGAGCATGAGCTGCAAGTCATCGTGGCCCTGGTCACGGGCTGGATGAGCGGGCAGCTCTTCGCCCCGGCGGCCCTGGCCAACCGTGACCTGATCACCGACCCGCGGTGCGTGCAGTGGGAGATTCGACTGGCGCGGGAACTAGTCCGGCGCTTCCGCTCCGCGCCAGCGATCCTGGCCTGGGAGCTGGGCAATGAGTGTAACTGCCTGCAGCGGATAACCCAACCGGAGGAGGCCTGGCGCTGGGTACAAGCGCTGGCAGATGCCATCCGGGCACAGGACCCCACCCGGCCCGTGCTATCGGGGATGTGGACGCACTTGGACGCGGACCCCTGGCGGCTTGAGGACCTGGGCGAGCTGTGCGACGGACTGACCGCCCACCCCTACCCCACCTGGGTGCCGCATGTGGAGGGCTGGCCCCTGGGCGACCCACGGCAGAGCTTGCACGCGGCGGCGCGGGCGTGCCTATACACGGACCTGGGCGGACGGCCCAGCCTGGTGGAGGAGCTGGGCTCGTTGGGGGAGATGTACGGCGGCGAGCAGACTCGCGCGGAACACGCGCGGGCGAACCTCTGGAATATCTGGGCACACCGAGGACATGGAATGCTGTGGTGGTCTGCCTATGACCTGACGCGAGCTCGGCACCGCTCACCCTACGACACCCAGGCCATCGAGCCCCAGCTGGGGTTGTTTGACGAGGCGCGGCGACCGTATCCGGCGGCGGAGGAAATGAGCAACTTCGCGCGGAGGCTGCGGGGACTGCCGCCAGAGGTGGCCGGCCTGCCCCCGCCGCAGCGGGAGGCAGTGTGCGTGCTGTCGCCGGGGCAGGACCAGTGGGCGACCGGACTGATGACCTTCCTGCTGGCGCGGGAGGCGGGCTTCGGGGTCCGCTTTGCGCGCACCGGGGGGCCGCTGCCAGAGGCGGAGCTATACCTGGTGCCCTCACTGGCCGGGCTGGAAGGCCTGCCAGAGGCACGCTGGAAGGAGCTGCGCCAGCGTGTGCAGGCCGGGGCGCGGCTATACCTCAGCCTCGACAGCGGCGCGCTGCTGGACGTGCAGGAGTTGCTGGGGGTAGAGATCATCCGGCGCGGGAGGCGGACGCAGCCCAGCACACTACGTGGGGAGGGACTGCCGGGATTCGTCTTGCCGCCTTCCGGCGAGGCGTACTGGTACGAGGTGACGGCATGCGGGGCGGAGGTCCTGGCCAGAGATCAAGAGGACCGGCCACTGCTGACCGTCCATCAGTACGGACAGGGCCAGGTCTTTACACTCTGGGCCGGCATGGAGACCGGACTGGCACAGGACCAGACTACTGGTGGAGCGGGCGGGGGCGCTTTCGCCGCGATTTATCGCCGCGTGGCGAAGCCTGTTCTGGCACAGAGACTGGTCCGGAAGCCCGTCGAGGCGACCTGGCTGGGAATCACGGAGCACCACCTGATGGACGGACGGACAGCGGCGGTGCTGGTGAATGATAGCGGCGAGTCGCGCAGCGCCACGGTGCAGTTGGCGCCGGCGGTGGCCCAGGCAGAGCTGCTGTGGGGCGAAGGGGAGCTCGGGGTGGGGAAGGCACAAGTTCGTCTCGCAGCCCATGACGGAGCGGTGCTGCTCCTAACTACCGGAGGCGAGGACAGATGAGGACCTACACGCAGGGGATCAGACTGACTGCGGCGCTGGTGTTGCTCCTGGTCGCAGGGAACGGCGGGTGGATGATCCGTTGCCAATAGCGGATATCTAATCCATACAACGGATAGAGGATTACGAGAGCGAGATTCTTCTGCCCGCAGACGAGGAGACAGAGTTCGAGGAGGCGGAAGGGACCTTCGACCTGGAGCCGTATGAGATGCAGGTCTACGTGACGCGGTAGGGCGTCACTCGGCCACAGCCCCCAGCGGTCGTGGATCGTGGATAACAAGACCCAGGGGAGGGACCCCAGCCCCGTAATCCTTCGGGAAGCTCAAGCATTCTCAGGCTCCTGGCCAGAGGCCTGATGGCTGGGGGCCAGCGGCTCCATGTGACCGGTGGACATGTACGCCACCCGCTCCACGATGTTGACGATGTGATCCGCAATGCGCTCCAGATAGCGCGCCACCAGCAGGAGGTTGACTCCCTGCCGCACTACCTCCGGGCGCTGTTCCATCACCGTAATCAGTTCTTCCAGTAACGCATACCACATGCGATCCACCTCTTCGTCCTCATCCACCACCTTCTTCACCAGGGCCAAATCTTCATGCACCAGCGCCTGGAGGGCCTCGTGGAGCATGGTCCTCACTTGCTGCGCCATGCGCGGAATGTCCACCAGCTCCTTAAAGTACTGGGTATGGGCCAGGTTAATGGCGGCACGCGCGATGTCCACCGAGTAGTCGCCTACGCGCTCCACGTCAGCAATGACCTTGAGCACGGTGCCGATCAGGCGCAGATCGCTCGACATGGGCTGCTGCAGGGCCAGGAGCTTGATGCAGCGCTGCTCGATCTCCAGATCCAGATCGTCGGCGACATCGTCATCGCGGATGACTTGCTCGGCGGCGGGGACATCCTGATCGTGTAAGGCCTGCACGGAGCGACTCAGCATGGACTCCACACAAGCTCCCATGGTGACCAGGCGCTGCTTGAGTTGCTCCAACTCAGCCTCGAAGGCGTGGCGGGTGCGAGGCATAGTTCCTCCTATCCGAAGCGTCCGCGAATGTAGTCATCAGTGCGGCGGTCCGTGGGGCTTTCGAAGATCACCTCGGTACGGTCAAACTCCACCAGCTCCCCCAGCATGAAGAATCCGGTGTGGGAGGACACGCGCGAGGCCTGATACATGTTGTGTGTGACGATGACGATAGTATAGCGTTTCTTCAACTCCAGCATTAACTCCTCGATGTGGAAGGTGGCGGTGGGGTCCAGGGCGCTGCAGGGCTCATCCATGAGGAGCACCTCCGGCTCCACGGCCAAAGCGCGGGCAATGCACATGCGTTGCTGCTGTCCGCCAGAAAGCGCGAGGGCGGAATCGTGCAGCTTGGCCTTGACCTCCTCCCATAGCGCGGCCGCGCGGAGGCTGGACTCGACAATCTCTTCCAGGCGCGAGGCGGAGCGAATCCCCTGCAGCCTAGGCCCGTAGGCGATGTTGTCGAAGATGGACATCGGGAAGGGGTTGGGAGCCTGAAAGACCATGCCCACCTTCCGGCGCAGCTCGACCACATCCGTATGGGGGGTATTGATGTCTACGTCATCCAACAACACCTGTCCCTCGACGCGGCTGTCCTCGATGAGATCGTTCATGCGGTTGAAGCACCGCAGAAACGAGGACTTTCCACACCCGGAGGGGCCGATCAGAGCCGTGATCTGGTTCGCAGGCAGCGAGACCGAGATGTCAAACAGCGCCTGGGTGGAACTGTAGAACATGGAAAGATGACGGGTCTCCAGGCAAATCGGGCCCTCCGGAAGGTGGATGTTGCCTGACGAGATGGACGCCTCGGAGTGAACAATGTCGGTAGACATATCGCTTACCACCTGGTCTTCTTGCGCAGACGAGCGCGAATGACGATGGCGCCGAGATTCAGCCCCAGGGTCACGACGAGCAGCACGAGGGCCCCAGCCCATTTCTGCTCGGGCGGGAGGTTGGGGATCTCCGTGGCCATGACATAGATCTGGTAGGGCAGCGCCATGATCGGATCCGTAAGTTTGCTCGGGAAGGGATCGGTGAGTGAGAAGAAGGCAGCGGTGAACAGAATCGGCGCGGTCTCCCCGGCAGCCCGGCCCAGGGCGAGAATCAGACCGGTAAGAATGCCGGGCAGCGCATTGGGCAGGACCACGCGCCGTATCGTTTGTAGCCGGGTCGCGCCCAGGGCCAGCGAACCCTCGCGGAGCCCGCGCGGAAGCTGGCGCAAGGCCTCCTCCGAGGCACTGATGATCAGTGGCAAGACCAGGAGGGCCAGGGTGCAGGCACCGGCAAGTAGTGAGCGGCCCATGTGCAGCCAAGTCACGAACAACGCCAGACCGAACAACCCGTATACCACCGAGGGCACGCCGGCCAGGTTGAGAATGGCCAAGCGTATCAGACGCGATACGGGGCCCGGGCGGGCATACTCGCTGAGGTAGATCGCCGCGGCAACGCCCAGGGGGGTGGTGATCAGCCCCGTGAGCAGCACCAGCAGCACCGTCCCAACAATGGAGGGCAGCATCCCGGCCTCATGAGAGGTCAGGAAGCTCCAGGACAGGCCCGGCAGCCCCTTGACCAGCATGGTCAGGATGATGAAGAGCACCGGCGCGAGGGCCAGAAGCATGGCCAGCCACAGAAGCACGAAAGCGGCGTTCTGCGCCAGACGGGTACGGAAACGATGGTCTCTCACTTGCGTACCACCCCCGTCCGACGGACGATGGCTGCGGCGGCAAGATTTACGGCCAAGGTGATCAGCAGCAGTAGCAGACCAATCATGAAGAGAGCGTGATAATGCGCGGAACCGGCAGCCACCTCCCCCATCTCAGAGGCGATGGTGGCGGTCATGGTCCGCACCGGACGCACGAAGGCTTCCAGTCCCCGGGGGATGACCGGGGCGTTACCGGTCACCATAAGGACGGTCATGGTTTCGCCGATGGCCCGGCCCATGCCCAGCAGTACCGCTGCCAGCAGACCAGAACGGGCAGCGGGGAAGGTCACGCGGGCGATGGTCTGCCATTCCGTCGCCCCCAGAGCGAGGGAGTTATGACGAAAGGCCTGGGGCACCGCGCGCAGAGCATCCTCGGAGACGGAGACGATGGTGGGCAGAGCCATGAAGGCCAGGATCAATGAACCCAGAGCAGCGAACTGGCCGATGGGTAGCCCCAGGACCTCCTGTAGCCACGGGCCAACCAACAGCAACCCGAGGAAACCGAAGATGACCGAGGGGACGGCGGCCAGCAGCTCGACCACCGGCTTGAGAATCTCGCGCAGCGCCGGAGGAGCAACCTCCGAGAGAAAGACCGCACAAGCCAGGCCCAAAGGCACTGCGAGGATCAGCGCACCGAAAGTGACGTACAGCGAACCCAGGAGCATGGGCAGGAGACCCAGCTTAGGCGGCTCGGCGCTGGGGGACCAGCGATCCCCGCCCAGCATGGCGCCCAGCGAGACGGTCTTCAGCACGGGCAAGGCATCCCGAAGCAGAAAGGCCAGAATCAGGATTACGAACAAAACCGCGAGGAATCCTGACACCTGGATCAAGCGCTCGATTATGGCCTCGCGAGCAGCTTTCAGTAATTTCATCTTGCTACGCGCCGTTCTCGCGGGAGGAGTCGCAGTATTTGCCGGCAACGCGGAATGCTGCAGGCGCGGCAGCATTCCGCCGGCTTCAGAGGCGCTCTCCTCTGGATTCCACTATCCGCTGTACTTGAACTGGTACTGCAGCCCGAAGTTGCCGAAATTGCCACCCTTCAGGTCGTCATACTGCTCCCACTGGACAGTGACGCGACCGTTCTTATCGTGTTCATACGCTGCGCCCAAGGTATGGGCCCGGTACATTGAATGCCCAGCGATGCCATCCTCAAACTCATCGTACCGATAGAAAGGCATGACCTTGTGCGGCCCCGGCGCGTACTCGATCTGCGCGTACCAACCGGAACTGTCCACGCTCAGGATCTCGCCAGTATAGTATTCACCCTGTAAGCCCAGGCCTCTCTCTCCGTTCCAGCGCAGGTGCGCACCGAGGCAGTTGTTGTCCAGGCTGACCGGATTGCCTCCGACGGTCCGATCGCGTGTGGCAGACTGGTAAGAAACACCGGCTGCGCCACCATGAGGCAGTTTCCACTGAACCCGGGCGAGCCAGGCGTGAGCCTCGCGATCCTGGTCTCCGTTACTCGCCGCCTTCCCCCAGTCATGTAATCCGTTCGAGTAGCCCAGGACCAACTCAGGAGAGCGGGCCTCGCGCGGGGTGTAGAGAGCATACAGCCCCGTCTCAGCATCGCCGGAGAAGAAGGTCCTGGCAGCCTTGCTGCGCTCCAAGGGCAATCGCTTACTGGCAGAATACTCCTCCTCAAATCCGAAGGGAACGGTGGTGTAACCCAGGCGCCCGCTCCATTCTTCCGTGAAGGGATGCTGAACAAAGGCGTCCTTTAGCACCACTTCGTTATCATCGCGATCATCTAACTTTGAGAGGTCTATCTGAACTACGGCCCTGGTACCCTGACCGTTCAGGGTCCCTGCGCACTTGAGACGCACACGGCGCAAATCGAACCCGTCGGAATTGTCCAAGGCGCTGTCATACTCATTCAGCCGAATCTGAGCATATCCGCTGAAGGTCATTTCGGCATGCGCACTGCCCAGGGCGAGGAGGGCCAAGGCCACTGCCGTCAGTGCTAGCCCAAGTCTGAGGCTACGTGATGTCATTCTGTCTGGCTCCTTGTTTTTTGGGGTGAATTGCCATTTATGAATGGCGAGTGTTTCGGTGGCTGAACTCCAACCGAATGGAGTCTAGCTGACAGGGATGTAGCCGGCTTCCTCAACCAACTTCTGCCCCTCCGGGCCGAGCGCCCAGTCCAGATACGTCTTGACTGCTCCCGTGGGCTCTCCATTAGTGTAGATGTACAACTCGCGGGCCAGCGGATAAGACTTGTCACCGACGGTCTCCGCCGTGGGCCTGACCGCCTGGACACCGCCCAAGGGGATGACTGCCAGCACCTTCACCGAATCGTTGACGTAGCCGAGCCCGACGTAGCCGATGGCGCCCTTGGTGCTCGCGACGGTGGCGAGCACGCCCTGGGTGGAGGTCTGGCTCAGCGCATCCGGGTGGAAGTCCCGGTCCCGGGCCTGCCCGCCCAGCGCGACGACCAGTTCGCGAAAGGTGTCATAGGTTCCGGAGCCGCTCTCGCGACTGACCAACTGGATGCGCTGCTGACCGCCGCCGAGCTCGCTCCACTTGTGGAAGCGTCCAGTGTAGACGTCGGAGAGATTGGCCACGGAGATCTCCTGCAGGGGATTCGCGCGGTTGACGACTACCGCCAGGGCGTCATACGCAATGAGCTTCTCAACTGGCTGGACCCCGGCCTTCTGGGCCGTCTGCTGCTCCTCGGCTTTGATCCTGCGTGAGGCGTTGGCGAGGTGGCAGCTTCCGGCAATGAGGGCCTTGATCCCCGCACCGGAGCCGCCGCCGGAGACGGCAATCTTGATCTCGGGGTGCGCGACGTTGAAGGCCTTCTGCCAGAGGTCGGCTATGGGCAGAATGGTTGTTGAGCCTACCTGGGTGATGGTCTGCACCGGGGGAGCCCCGCTCCGGCTGGAGGAATCCGGGCAGCCGCCGAGGACTATCACCAGAGCCAGTAGGATGGAGAGTGTGATCGCGTGGCGCATGTGTATGACCTCCCTGGTAGTCTGCATCGGGAGCAGTATGGCACGCGGAGCTTATGGGGGGTTTAAGACCAGGTTAAGGTTTGGTTAAGGGCGCCGGGAAGAACAGCACGAAGGTGGAGCCAGGGCCCTCGCTGTGGACGGCAACGCGGCCCCGGTGGGCTTCCATCACGTGCTTGACAATGGAGAGCCCCAAACCAGTGCCACCGGTAGCTCGGGAGCGGGCCTGGTCCACGCGGTAGAAGCGCTCGAAGACGCGGGCCTGGTGCTGGGCAGGAATGCCCGGACCTTGGTCGCTGACGGATATCGCATAGCCCTCGGTCACTGCCCGCCCCTCGAGCCGCACCTCGCCCCCGTCGGGGCTGTACTTCACGGCGTTATCCAGCAGATTGACCAGCGCGGTTTGCAGGCTGTCGGGGTCGGCGTAGACCTGGTCCCTCTCACCGGCCTCCAGCGTCAGCGCCAGATCACGTAGCACCGCTGCGGGCTGCACGCGACTGATCGCTTCTGATAGTGCCTCCCGAACGGGAAGCCAGCGTGGACGCAACAGTTCCGGACCCCGCTCCACCTGCGTGAGGGTCAGCATGTCATCCAGGATCTGGGTGAGCCGCTCGCTCTGCCGCAGGATCTGCTTGACGAAGCTCTCGGCTTTCTCCGGGTCGTGAAGCGCCCCGGAGGTAAGGGCCTCGGCCAGGGCGCGGATACCCGTTGCGGGTGTGCGCAGCTCGTGGCTGGCGTTGGCGACGAAATCACTTCGTACCTGGTCCAGGCGCTGAAGCTCGGTAACGTCGCGCAGCAGACCGACGGCACCCACCGTCTGGCCGTCCTCCAGGAGTGGGCTGACCACGCCGTACAGGGCGCGCGGGACGTCGGGATGCAGCAGACGGACCTCTCCCCGCTCGACGGTCTGGCGCTCCAGAGCCCGCCGCAGAAGCAGCGTGAGGTCGAAGTTCAGGCCCACCTCCTCCACCAGTCGCCCTACTGCGGCCGTGGCGCGGAGGCCAAACAACTCCTCGAAGGCTGGATTGACCAGCTGCACGCGGCCCTCAGCGTCGCTGACCACCACGGCGTCACTCATCTGCGCGAGGATCGCGGCCAGCTGGCGCGTTTCGCGGCGGGAGGACTCGACCAGCGTCTCCAGCCGGCCCAGCGCGGAGTTGAAGACGACGGTCAACTCCCCCAACTCACCCGGTGGCGTCGCCTCAACACGTGCCTGCAAGTCACCGCGGGCCACTCGTCGCGCGGTGTGGACGAGTTGCTGCAGGGGCCGGGTGAGTGAGCCGGCCACCCGGCCACTCACCAGAATAATGAAAAGCAGAGCCACCAGATAGGTCAGGAGGATAACGCCACGCAGGTGGCGGGTGGCCGCGAGCGCAGTGGTCAGAGGGACGCTGAGACGCACGAGAGAGGGCCGGGCGCTGCCCTGCGGCCAGGCCAGGGCGACGTACACGGTGGCAAAGCCCTCGGTGGCGCTGAAGCGCACGGCACTGCCCCAGCCTTCCTGGAGCGCCTGCAAACGCTCCGGACGCCCAGCGTGGGACTCCAGGCGGGAGGCCTCCTCGCGGCTGTCCGCGACCACGCGGCCCTCGGGGTCCATCAGGGTCACGCGCGCGCCCAGCAGGCGATCCATCTCTCCCGCCTGGGCCTGCAACGGGGGACCGGGCTTCCAGGGCGGGGGGGGGAGCAGGATGGCCACCAAGCGGCTCTCCCCCAGCAATCGTTCCTGCACGGCGTGGACGGTGAGACGCTTGGCGACCGTCTCCAGGTACACACCCAAGGCCACGAGCACCCCCACCGCCAGGAGGGAGAAAGCCAGGGTCATTTGCCGCCGCAAGGATAGTTGTGACATGGAATGAACCCGGTACGACGGGCGTCTCGCCTGTCGGCGGGGACAGGCGAGACGCCGGTCCTACCGCACTCTCGGGACAGGCGGGACGCCGGTCCTACCCACTGAACTTGTAGCCCGAGCCGCGGACGGTCAACAGCCGCGTGGGATGCGCCGGATCAGCCTCGATCTTCGTCCGCAGCCAGCGAATGTGTACGTCCACCGTGCGTTCGTCAAGATAGGCCCCCGTCCCCCATACTGCCGCCAGGATCTCCTCGCGGCTACGCACCCGCCCGGCCTGACCCATCAGGAAAGCCAAGAGCTCGTATTCCTTGGGCGATAGGCGCACCGGCTGCCCGTCTACCGTGACCTCCCGGCGCGCCTGATCCAGCACCACGCCCGCCCGTGAGAGCCTGCCCGGCCCCTCCAGCTCTCCCGTGGGCTTCAGCTCGCGGCGCAGGACGGCCCGTACCCGGGCCACCAGCTCCCGCACGGAAAAGGGCTTGGTGACGTAGTCGTCCGCACCCATCTCCAGCCCCGCCACCCGATCGGCTTCTTCCGCGCGGGCCGTGAGCATGATGACCCGCACGGGACGCTGCTTGCGAAAGGCACCCAGCAGCTGCCAGCCGCTCAGGCCGGGAAGCATGAGGTCGAGGAGTACGAGATCAAACTCGCGGGCCTCGAAGAGGTCCAGGGCGGTTTTGCCGTCGGCGGCGATCTCCACCTCATAGCCTTCCTGGCCGAGGGCATAGGCCACCCCTTCGGCCACGCTGGGCTCATCCTCCACCAGCAGCAGGCGCTCAGCCATCCGTCTCACCCTCCGGCGACGCGGGGTCAGGAGCGACCGGGGAGGCCGAGCGGTCGTTATCCACCTTCCACCGCCGGTGCAGCCAGAGCCACTGTTCGGGGTGAGCACGAATCTCGCGGCCCAGGATCTCGTTGCAGGCCAGGGTTATAGCGCGGACGTTCTCCCCACGATCCCCGCTCCGAGTCACCTCCAGCGCCGGGAAGAAGCGCACATGGAAGGTGCCGTCCGGCTGACGGACACAGAAGCCAGGGACGATGGCGGCGCCGGTGCGCAGAGCGAGAGTGGCGGGACCGACGGCCGTGGCCGCAGGACGGCCCAGAAAGTCCACGATGAGGCCGCCAAAGGCGGCGTGCTGATCAGGGAGCACGCCCAGGATACGGTTGGCCCGCAGGCAGCGGAGCATGGCACGCAGGTCCTCGCGCTCCAGCACCTCCACGCCGTGGCTCCGGCGGGCGGCATTGATCATCTCAGCGGTGAAGCTCTCCTCAGAGTCCCGGGCGATCACCGTCAACGGCCAGCCTTCATCGCACATACGAGCGCCCATCAGCTCCCAGTTGCCGTAATGCCCGGTAAGGAGGATAACCCCCTGTCCTCGCGCCAAGGCGGCGGTCACATGCTCAGAGCCTTCAAGGGACACCAGACGGACCACGCGCTCGCGAGAGAGGTAAGGCAGCTTGAGCAGCTCCATCATGGTGCGGCAGACGCCACGCGTCACCTCAGCGGCCAGGGCGCGGTACTGGCGATTGGTATAACGCTCGCCGAAGACCCGCCGCATGTTTTCCGCAGCGCCGCGCTGACGCGAGGGCGCCAGCAGACGGAGGAGAAAGGCCACGCCGTCAGCCAGCGCTCGCAGCGCCGACAGAGGGAGGAAGCGAGCCAGGAAGCCAGAACCGGCGGCGGCACACCGGGTGAGCGCGCGCTCAATCCGCCGACGTAACTTGCTCTTCTCTCTGCTCATGACTAACCAGTTCTGTCGCCGCGCGCGTCGCGGACTGCACGGTCTCTCGTGGACTGTGGGGGCGGGAGCGAAGCTCCTCAAAAGCCGGCCAGGGTAGCAAGGCGTCCTCGGGTATGTCGTCAATGTACTGCCGGCGGAAGGCGGGGTCCTGCATCCGGCAATGGTTGCAGCGGTGCTGGTAGGCGGGGTGGGCGAGCATGCGCCGCCAGGTCTCCTCCAGAGAGGCATCGCGGATGTTGCCGAAGGTGAGAGGCGTGAAGTCGCAGGGGTCCACGTCACCGTAGGCGGTCATATAGAACTGCGAGAAGGCCGCGAAACACCCCGCGCCCTGGGGGCCATTGACCAGGGCCTGAGTGATAACATGCGGATAGTCGGGCTGCTGATTGTAGTGCCGCTCCATCGCAATCAAGCGGTCCTTGTCTTCCTCGCTGAGCAGCGACTTCTCCTGCAGGGGCAAGAGCTTGCCCGTGGGGACCACGTCGAAGACGGTGACTTCATGCACGGCCAGGCGGCGGCCCAGCTCGAGGGTCTCCTCCACCAGCCCCTCCCGGACGGCATGAGGCCCAGCGTAAGTGGAGATGCCGACTAACAGCCCCGCCTCCAGCGCGCGGGCGAGGCCTTCCAGGGCGCGCTCATAGACCTGGGGGGCCCGGCGCAGACGGTTATGGACCTCGGGCCGCGGATCATCGAGGGACACGTTAACCGCGTACAGGCCCGCCTCACGCAAGCGCTGAACGTTCTCAGCGGTCAGAAGCAGGCCGTTGGTGAACATCATGGCCTGAGCACGCTGGGGGTCCACGGCGGCGATCAGCTCATAGAGATCGCGGCGCAGCAGCGGCTCGCCGCCCGTGAAGACGATGTTGAAGACGCCCAGGTCCTGAGCCTGAGCGATGACGGAAAGCCATTCCTCGGTGGTCAGCTCCTGCCGGTCCCGGCTCTTGAATCGGGCAGCGCTGCAATGGTAGCAGTCCAACTGGCAGCGGGCGGTGACCTGCAGAGTGCAGGTGGAGGGGCGAACCGGGCGATTGCCGTGCATGAACTGATGGGCCAGGTGGTTGACCATCCGCGCCGAGGGCACCGGCGGCTGATAGAGATTGTAGACGAAACCGCCGTCGCGGACGGTGAGCGGACGTCCCATGCCGTTCAGACGTGCGACGACCTTGTCCAGTGGCTTGCGAAACAGAGGCGCCAGCAGCCCGCGAGGCCGGGCGGAAAGCCGGGCAGCAGGCTCGTCAGCGGTCATCTCCAGAGTGAGCAGACAGCGCTCCCGGCGCGGCGGCAGGGCAGTCAGAACACGGCCCAAGGATCTCAGCGCCGGCAGCTTGGCCGCCGGGTCCACCCCCTGATCCGCCAGGGCGCCCCGCCAGACAAGCTCTCGGTCCCCGTTACGCGAGACGGTCAGCAGAGGGTAGGTCTCGGATGACATGAGAATCACTCCATACCAGCGCGGGGGAAGCGAACACGGGTCAACCACTTGCTCACGGTCCCTCCCGCTCGCCAGACGACACCACCGACCACGGGGCTCACTCCGGGCGGACCGCTGCCGCGATACAGCCCAGTTGGGTTTCTACCTGCTCCGCTCCCCGCAGCAGCTCTAACTCACACTCGGCGACCCACAAATCGCGCCGAAAGTCCTGCTTCGCGGTCATTGCCAGGCGGGCCAGCTTGACCGCGTCTTTCTCGGTAGTCACCACCAAGTGTGGCTGATTGTCCTCGATTCGGTCATTTATTGTCAAGAGGTCGCCCGGGGAGTAGGGGTGATGGTCGAGGAAGCGGCAAGGGATTACCTCGGCCCCCATCTGGGCCAGGGAGAGCTCAAAGGACTGGGGATTGCCCAGGCCGGAGAGAGCCAGCACACGCCGCCCATCCAGGCGGTCCGGACTCAGCCGTTCGCCACCAGGACCGCGCAGAGCGCTCAGCCGATGGCGGGTGTGGATCGGGGGTGCGAGAGGCGCATAGCGCCGGATCAGAGCTTCTAGCGCCGCCAGCGCCTCGGGCGCGGTCTGATCCACATGGGTGAGCCAGACGCTATCCGCACGGGCCAGGTGATCCCAGGGCTCGCGCAGCCGGCCAGCGGGGAAGAGACGCTCCCGCGGGCTCGCGCGACTGGCATCCACCAACACCAGGTCCAGCAGACGCTGCATGCGGAAGTACTGGAACCCGTCGTCAAGCAGAACAACCTGGGCCGGAGTGCGCGCGGCCAGCACCGTGATCACCGCCTCGCGACGCTTCCCCACTGCCACCGGCACCCCGGGCAGCAGGCGCGCCAACATGACCGCCTCATCCCCCGTCTCAGGACCAGCCAGCAACTCCTCCCCGGTGCTGATGAGGACCGCCCCGGCGGTGGCTTGCCCACGGTAGCCCCGGGTCACGACCGCTGGACGCAGGCCCAGGGCCTGGAGACGGCGGGCCAAGTACACTACGGTAGTGGACTTGCCCGCCCCTCCGAGGGAGAGGTTGCCGACGCTGACTACCGGCAGAGCCGGACGCGTCCGGGGCTTGAGGCGCCAGCGGTATAGAGCGAGATTGGCCTCCAGGCCCAGGCGATAGGGCCAGGAGGCAGCGATCAAGGCCCCCTGCGCCAGGCCGCCGCGCCGAGTGGTGACCTCCTCCCACCAGGTTTCGAGACTGTAGGGCATAGCTAGAAGCCGCCGGAACCAGATCGAGCTCGCCCCAGCCCCGGGGGAACCAGCTCGCGCCAGACTGCGGGGGGTAAGCCCGGCGGCGAGGGCGCCTCGGTGTCAGAGCGTGCGCTCCAGCAGATCCACGATGCGGTCCACCATCTTCCTGGCCGCGCCGGTGTTGCGGGCCAGCAGTGCCTCCGCCTTCACCGCCAGGAGTTGGCGGTCCGCTTCGAAGTTGAGCAGACGATCCACGGTCTCGCATAGCTCCTCGGGATTGGCTACCTGGAGCGCCGCTCCCTCCCGCAAGGCCATCCCGGTCAGGTCCCGGAAGTTGTGCATGTGTGGACCGAAGATCACCGGCCTGTGTAGCGCCATGGGCTGCAGGAAGTTATGGCCGCCGATGTTGACCAGGCTGCCGCCCATGAACACCACGGTGGCGATCGAGTAGACCTCGCCAAGCTCCCCGATGGTATCCAGCAGCGCCACCTGCACCCGGGCGTCCGGAGCCGCCACAGCTGGCTCACCGCCAGCCGCTTGCGTGCTGCGGCGGCGGCAACCATATCCGTACTCGCCGATCAGCGTCGCTATAGCGTCACCGCGCTCGGGGTGCCGGGGAGCAATGAGCAGCCCCAGATCGGGATGTGTGGCCCGCAGCCGCTCATAGCAGGCCAGAACCAGCTCCTCCTCCCGGGGATGAGTGCTGGCGGCCACCAGGATCGGCTGCTCCTGGGTAAAGCCCAGGTCCTGGCGCCACTTGGCCGCTCCCTCCGGCGGGACGTGCGGAAAACTTTCGTCAAACTTGGAGTTGCCCACGATATTGACTTGATCCGGGTCCGCCCCCAGGGCCAGGAAGCGCTGGGCGTCCAGCTCGGACTGCACGCAGATGAACTCCAGATGTCCGAGAATCCAGCGGGTCAGCCGGCGGAACAGACGATAGCGGGGAAAGGACTGGTCGGAGAGCCGGCCGTTTACGGTACACACCGGAATGCCGCGCTGGGCGGCGGCGGCAAAAAAGTTGGGCCAAAGCTCAGTCTCGGCGACTACTACCACGCGCGGGCGGAGGGCGTCCAGCACGCGCTCACTGATCCCCGGAAAGTCCAGGGGGAAGTAGAGCAGGGCCTCCACCTCCAGCTTGCGCGTCTGCGCCACCTGTCGCCCTGTGGGGGTGATGGTGGAGAGGACCACGTGCGCGTGCGGCTCGGCCTGGTGCAGCTCCCGGATGATGGGCTCGGTGGCTCCCACCTCGCCCGCGGAGCAGGCATGAATCCAGATCAACGGCTCGTCAGGCCGGTCCAGGTTGCGCGCCGCCAGTGGCACGAAGCCCAGACGCTCCCGCAGGCCCTGCAGCGATTTGCCACGGACCAGGCGACCCAGCAGGTAGATGAGCAGCAGCGGGCTGAGCAGAATCAGCAGGGCGTCCCAGGCCACCTTGCGCCAGTCAGGGGGCAGAACATGCCGACGTTGATTTGGCTGTTCAGAGGCCATAGCTGCAGAGATCACAACCCAGCGCGCCCTGGGAAAGGGGCTAAGTGGATTCCGTATCCACCTCCCCCTCCGCCAGCCGCGCCTCGTACAGCCGCCAATAGACGCCCCCCTGCGCCAGCAACTCCTCGTGCGTCCCCTCCTCGACGATGCGCCCGGCCTCAATTACGAGGATGCGGTCGGCGCTCTGGATGGTCGAGAGACGATGGGCGATGATCAGCGCCGTCCGGCCACGGAGCAGCGTGCTCAGAGCCTGGTGGACGATGCGCTCTGACTCGCGGTCCAGCGAGGAGGTCGCCTCATCCAGGATGAGAATGGCAGGATCGCGCAGGAGCGCGCGGGCGATGGCCACCCGCTGCTGCTGGCCGCCGGAGAGCTTGACCCCCATTTCCCCCACCTGCGTATCGTACCCTTCGGGGAGGGCCTCGATGAAGTCCGCGGCGTTGGCCGCGGTAGCGGCGGCGCGAATCTCCTCGAAGCTGGCCTCAGGCCGCGCGAAAGCGATGTTCTCGCGGATGCTGCCGGCAAAGAGCATGGTCTCCTGAGGCACGAAGCCCATGAAGGAGCGCAACGACTCCTGCTGAAGGGCCCGCACGTTCTGCCCGTCCACCAGCACCTGGCCTTCCTGGACGTCGTACAGCCGGGGGACCAGACCGACCAACGTGGTCTTCCCGGCGCCGCTGGGACCCACAAAGGCCACCACCTCGCCCGGCTGGATGTGCAGATGGATCTCGCTCAGCACCTCCCGACCCGGCTCGTAGGAGAAGCTCACGCCCTCGAAACGAATATCCCCCTCCAGTTTGTCCAGCTTCAGGGCGTCGGGGGCATCCTGGACCTCCGGCACCTCGGAGAGCAGGTCGAGAGTGCGCGCGGCGGAGGCCTCCGCGCGCAGCAGCGACATGACCGTGCGCGCAAAGCGGTTCACGGCGTCGCCCACCAGGAACATGCCAAACATGAAGGAGATGAGGTCCGCGGCGATCAGGCGTCCCGCCATGATCTGGTAGGCCCCGACGAGCAACACTCCGCAGATGGCCAGCGCCATGAACAGCCCCACCACGCCGGAGTTGAGCGCACGCATCCGCGAACTGCGCATCTCCGACCGGTAAACCTCGCGCGCGTCTTCCCGGAAACGCTGGACCATGGTCTTTTCCAGGCCGAACATCTTGATCACGCGCGTCAGGTAGAAGGCCTCGTCTACATCGGCGGTCATATGGGCCAGGTTGGCCTGGACCTGGTGCGAGTAGCGCCGCAGGCGGATGCCGAGCTGCTGGGTGAGCAAGGCCACGGTGGGGGCGACGAACACCATCACCAGGGTAAGCTCCCAGGAGATGCCCCAAGCCATGTAGCCCAGGAAGAGCAATACGGTGAGGGGCGCCACCACCAGATCTGCCAGGCTCGAGCCCAGCACCGATTGCAGCACGGTGGTATCGTTGTTCAGCCGCGAGATCAGCTCCCCCGTGCGCCGGTTCTCGTAGAAGCGCATGGAGAGCCTCTGCAGGTGATTGAAGACATCGGTACGCAGGGAGAAGAGTACGTTCTGCCCCAGCCAGTCGCCCATGTACAGGGCACCGCCCTGGGCCAGCGCCGCTCCGAAGAGGGCCGCGCCGAACAGGAACAGCACCCAGAGCAGCGAATGGAAGGCTTCCCCCCGGCTGATTACGTCCGCGCCCCCCAGGGCCTCGATCAGGCTGACCAGCACCGCCCGCAACTTGGCAAAGACGGTGACGTTCAGCGCACCCGACGCGCCCATGAGCAGCAAGGCAAACAGCAGGCCCTTCCAATAGCGCTTCGCGTAGTAGCGGAGAGCCCACAGGCCGCTCATGAGGTCACCCCGGCCTCCACAGGGTCGGTGGCAAAGCTCTCCTCCAGGCTGAGCTTCTCACCCCGCGCCACGCGCAGGGCCATGCGCGCCACCCGCCGCGAGGCGCCGGGCACGCCCAACTGCGCACGCACCTGGCCCAGAGCCGCGTGCAGCTCCGCCTGGCGCGCCGGGCTGTGCCAGAGTTCCAGCGCCTCGGCGGCCAACCCCGCGGCGCTTGCCTGGCTCTGAAGAAGCTCCGGAAAGACCCGTTGACGCAGCATGATGTTGGGCATGGCATACAGATCCGTACCGACGCCCAGCGCCCGCCACTGCAACCACATGGCCAGGTTGCCGCGATAGGCGCAGATGGGCAGGCAGCCGGTGACGGCGGCTTCCAGGGTCGCAGTGCCCATGGCCGTCAGCACCAGGTCAGCAGACTTGAGAATCAGCGTGCTATCATCCACAACTCGCACTCTCTCGTGTTCCGCGGCGCGGCGATCTGCGACCCCCAGCGGCACACCCGGCATGACCGACCACAGGAAGGTGGCCTCCGGAAGACGCTGCTGCAGCAAGGATAAAGCACCGAGCATCTGCGGAGCCAGGAACCGCCGCTCCTCCCGCTGCCGGCTGCCCGGCAGCAGGCCAATCACGGGGCTGCCCTCAATCCCCTGCTGCCGGCGAAAGGCCTGCCGATCGTCCGGAGGCCCCAGCCGGTCCAACGCCGGATGCCCCACCCACCAGGCGGGAACACCATCCTGACGCAAGAGCTGCTCGGAATACGCAAAGGGCGTGGCCACGGCCTCCACTAGCGGCGCCAGGCCCCCACGGTCGCGCGGCCCCGGGTTCCAGGAGCCGGGCGGGAAGTAGTACAAAATCGGCACCCCTGGCACGGCTTGGCGCACGCGCCGCGCCAGGCGCACATTGAACGCGCCGAAGTCCACCAACAAGAGCAGGTTGGGTGGCGCCTTGGCCAGGCGGAGGGCCATCTCCCGCATCAGCGGATGCAGCCGCGGAACGCGAGCCAGGGCCGGCACCAGACCCACGGAACCCCAGTCATCGCTCTGGTACTCGGCAACGACCCCCGCCGCTCTCATGCGTGGGCCAGCAGCGCCGCGCAACCGTATGCCGGGCTCCATCCGCCGCAGCTCCGCGGCTACCAGGCTCGCCTGCATGTCGCCCGAGGGTTCTCCAGCCACGAGGAAGATGTCTAGTGGGTCACGGGTCATGGATTGCGGGTCGCGGGTCACGGATCCTGGGCTGCGGGGCGGTGGGTATGAGCGCGGCTCGCATACGCACCCTGCACGGCCTCGCGGGCCTTCACCGACCTGCGCCCCCCCGGCGCTGCCAACTGGTTGGCCCTTCCCTACGGATTCCTCTGCCGTCCACGGCTGCCCTGGTCCATACCCCGCATGAACTCAATCAGGTGCAGCAGCTCCGGCCCCGGATCGGGCTCCTGGGCCAGGATCTGCGCGATGGCGTCGCTGATGTTGTGCCGACTGCGGAAGAGCAGGCGGTAGGCGCGCCGCAGACTGTCGCGCGCGGCTTCCGAGACGCCACGGCGCATCAGTCCGCGCAGGTTCACTCCACGCGGCTTGGCGGGATTGCCCTCCACGATCATGTACGGAGGGCAGTCGCGGACGATGCGCGAGAGGCCCCCGATCATTGCCATAGTGCCCACGGAGGTGTACTGGTGCAACGCGGCCAGCCCCCCAATGGTAACGTAGTCCTCAATGGTGCAATGGCCGCTGAGGGCGACAGAATTGGCGATCAGCACCTCGTCGCCGATGGTGCAGTTATGGCCAGCGTGGGCGTAGGCCATGATCATGCAGCTGTCGCCAATCACCGTGCTGGCCTCCTCTCCACTGGCGCGATGCAGCGTGACGAACTCGCGAACCTGATTATCCGCGCCCAGGCGCAGGTAAGAACGCTCGCCTTTGAACTTGGCGTCCTGAGGCAGGCCACCGAGCACCGCGCCGGCGTCCACCGTGCAGCGGGGCCCCAGGATAGTGTACTCGCGGAGCACCGCGAAAGGTCCGACCTGGCACCCCTCGGACACCTGCACGTTCTTCTCGATGACCGCGTAGGCGCCCACCTCCACATCCGGGGCCAGATCCGCGCCAGGGTCTATGACCGCCGTGGAGTGGATGGCCATCACACGCTGCCTCCTCCCGCCTGAGGAGCCGGCGGATTCTCGACCAGGGCAAAGGAGAACTCGCCCTCACAGGCCAGTTCGTCATCAACCCGCGCCTCGATCTTGACCTTGCCTACGGCCCCACGGCACTTGATCATTACCGCCTCGATTACTAGCTGATCGCCAGGGCGCACGGCCCGGCGCCAGCGCACCCGGTCCACTCCGCCAAAGTAGGCGAGCTTCCCCCGGTTCTCTGAGGTGCAGAGCAGGAAGACACCCCCCACCTGCGCCATGGCCTCCAGAATCAGCACGCCAGGCATGACCGGGTTCTCCGGCCAGTGCCCCGTAAACTGGGGTTCGTTGGCGGTGACGTTCTTGATGCCGACCGCACGCTTCCCTGGCTCCAGTTCCAGGATGCGGTCTACCATCAGGAAGGGGTAGCGATGCGGAAGGGTCTGCAGAATCCCGTCAATGTCCATGCTCTCCATGAGCGCAGGTCTCCCTCTCTCTTGGACACGCTAACCAGCGTGAGGTCGCGGCAAGAGATTATATCAGGAGAGGGGCGGATAGTCGAGGGAGGCCGGCGCCTGGCAGGCGGAAGCGGCCGGGGAGGTTTCCCTCGCTCCTGCCACCAATTGTACTTGACGGGGCCAGGCGGGTGTGATAGGCCAGGGCAGGATTGCAGGTTCTGCATGCAACAGCGCCCTCGGCTGCGTCAGCCAGGGGCCTTCCTGCGACGGACAGCCGCTGCCACCCACCCCAGCAGTACAGCGGAGGGAGTACGATGCACGACATGCGCTGGGCAGTAGCCTTGAGCCTCACCCTCTGGTGTCTCAGCGGGCAGTTGGCTCGCGCGGCCGGACCCCTGCCACCCAACCTGTGGCCGAACCCCGGGTTTGAGGAAGGCTTCAAGTGGGGCCAGGAGCGGGCCGACTGCCGGGTTGACACTACCCAGGCCCATTCCGGGAAACAGTGCCTGCGCCTAAGCATCGTCCCCGGAACTACCGAGACCTGGCCCACGCGGACCAACTACCGGAACCTGGCCGGCGCGTCCCATAGCCTCGAGACCAACCAGACCTACCTCCTCAGGCTCTGGGCCAAGCTCCGATGCTCGCCGGAGGGGAATAACTTCCTGGTGACCGGAGAGCGGCACAAGGGGAAATTGGAATACGTCAGTCCTCGTCCCGCAGCCGCCGTATCTCAGGACTGGACACAGTACGAGTGGCTGGTGCGCACGCCGGAGTCCGATCCCGAGGTGACCCAGGCGCAGGTGATCTTCTGGTTCTGCCTGGCCGGCAGGCCCGGGGGAGAAGTATGGATTGATGATCTGGAGTTGTACCAGGTCCCGGTCTGCTACCAGAGCGCCTTCGAGATCAAAGACGCAGCGGAAGAGGCTCCGGAGGGCTGGACGCCCAGCGGACCGGGAGCAACCTGGGCGGAAAGAGAGGGCGCGGTCGGGCCGCGCAGCCTGGCCCTGTCTCTGACCAAGGACGGCCAGCCCAGCCCGAGCTGGGAAAGCGGCTTCCTCCCCGTCACGGAGACCGACTTGCGTCTCTCCTGCCGCATGCGAGGCGTCTTCAGCTTCAGCCCCGATCCGACCTATAATGCGAGTCTCACGGTGGAAGGCTATGACGCTCAACGCCGGCTGCTCAGAACCTACCCCGACTTTCTCAGCCTCTGGCGCGGTTATGTCGGCACCTTTGACAACGCTTTAGCGGTATCTACCGCCGACCAGTGGAACTACCTCTCGCACGGGGAGAAGTTCCCGGAGGGCACCGCCTTCCTGAAGCTGAGGTTCTGCTTCCGGCACGGCGCACTCACGGATGCCACCCGCGGCCAGGCCTGGCTGGATGACCTGACCCTGGCGCGGAACCTGTATGACGACCCACCGGTGGGCCCGAGCCGCTGGCCGGTCTGGGACAATGAGAACCTGCGCATCTACACGCCGGTCTTCATGAACGTCTTTCTGGAGACTGAGCCGCTGCAGTTTGAGGTGCTGATCGTCAATACCCCGGAGCAACTGGCCCAGAACCCGCGGGCGCGGCTGGAGTACGAGGTCTACGATGTCTATCACACGGTGGTCGAACACAAGTCGCTGCCGTTGAAGGACCTCCAGCCGCTACCGGCAGAGACCTTCGCCGCGAAGAGCCCGTGGAAGAGGACCTACGAGAGGGCTACCCGCAAAACTCTCACCCTCTCCCCCGACCTTAGCGCCGAGGTGGGGCGGTTCTTCTACTTCGATGCCCGGGTGACGGAGGGCCAGAACATCATCGGCCAGGGCTGCACCAACTTCCTGATAATAAGTCCCGCCTCGCCGGTCAGCGCCGCACGCGCCGAGCAGTCGAAGTTCATGACCGGCTTTCTCTACGACGAGAAGACCACCAAGTGGGACCCCTTCTACCCTATGCCGCACCCCTGGGGTAAGCCACGCCCCACCTTACGCCAAGCCTTGGGGCTGCACTGGGTCCACGCCAGTCCCATCCTCGCCTGGGCCAGCGCGCAACCAGCCCAGGGCGGCCCCATCGCCTGGGACAAGGAGTCGTACGACGAGCTGGAGGTGCGATCGGGTCTGGTCAAGCCCGGGGTCAACAATTTCACCTACGTCGCCTTTTGGAGCATGTTGGAACGGTCATTGCCTTCCTGGGTAAAGCTGGATCCGAACCATGCCGTGCAGCCCTACAACCCGGAGATCTACGGGCAGTGGGTGTACGACGTGGTGAACCATTACCAGGACTACAACCGCGTGTGGGCGGTAGGGTTCAGTGAGGCCCCGGTGACGGGGGACGAAGCCGAGAAACACTTCCGCTGGGCGCGGGCAGGCTACCAGGCCGCCAAGCGCGCCGACCCGGACGCGATCGTCTTCGGCATCGGCTTCACCGGCGTCACGCTGGAGAGAATTGACGCCTATCTGGCGCGGGGGAACCTGGATTACACGGATGCCCTTGATGTCCACCTGTACGGTAGTGTCATTTCCGAGGAGCAATGCCTGGATTATCTCCAGTCCGAGATGAAGCGGCGGGGGAAGATCCGCCCGATCTGGACCACGGAGATGGGCTCCTGGCATCGCGATCAGGACGCGCTCTGCCAGGAGATGGTCAAGAAGCATGTCACAGCCTTCGCTTGCGGAGTGCACCGTGCCGAGTGGCATGCCTTTGGGACCCCGGAGTGGAACCGCGAGGCCTCCATGTGGCGGTATTATTGGGGGTTCCGAGAGCCGTGGCTGTCCTCAGCCTTCCTCGCCGCCGAGGTTCAACCCCGGTACTTCGTCCCCTTCGAGAAGGTGGGCACCTACTACAACCTGGTACGCCACCTGGACTACGTGGAGCCCCGCAACCGCTTTACATACGGAGAGGACGTGCGCGTATATGCCTTTGACCGCGATGGAGAGCGCGTCTACGGTGTCTGGCAGCTACCGAGCGCCACCGGCACTGGCAGGTCCCTGGCGATCAACACCACCAGCTCGGTCACGGTGATCGACGCCTACGGACGGCAGGTGGAGCTGAACCCGGGGCGTTACGGCCGGGTGGCCTTCCCCGTTTCTTTGCGCCCGCGACTGGTGAGTGTCCAGGGATCGCCGGGCCAGCCCTGCGGAGACGCCTTTGATCCGGTTCATTTCGGTAAGAACCGGGACGACCTTGTCTTCCGACCCGGCCCCTTCCAGGTGGAGTACACGGCACCCAGCGGCGACCAGCCCGTCACTCTGACAGTACAAGTGACCAACACCTTCGCTCAGGCCTTTCGGGGGCGGTTGCAGGTGGAGCTGGATGACACCTGGCACCTGGAGCCGACGCAGACACGCGTGAATCTCTCACCGGGGAAGAGCCTGACCACCCGGTTCACCCTCCGGCCTGAGACCGAGAAGGCCCCCGGCACCTATGCGGTGAAGCTTCTGCTGCGCGACGATGAGGGTATCTTGCCCGCCTTTTCTGAGGTGCACTTCACCCTGGGCCAGTGAACCGGGGCTCTCGAATTGAAGGAGAACTCTATGAGCAATTATGACTATGCCCGCATCCCGGACTGGGCGCATCTGCGAGAGCGCTACCTGGCCGCCTGGGAGAAACGGGTGCTGGATGACCGTATCATGGCCCACATCCAGAACCCCACTTTCGGACGACCTGAGCCCGAGCCCTGGATGCTGGAGGCCTCCGCCGATAAATACCTGGACCCGGCCAAGCTGCTGAAACTCACCACCTGGCGGCGGACTGCCTGGCACTGGCAGATTGACCTGTTCGAATACCGGGTGCCCTCTTACGGGCCGAATGTGTTTATCGGGTTCTGCGGAGCGCAGCCGGTGTTTGGGGAGAACACGGTCTGGCATGATCCACTCATCTCCAGCCTGGACGAAGCAGATAAGGTGCACTTCGACGAGGACAACCGCTATTGGCGGGCACACCTGGAGGCCCTGTACTACTTCTCCGAGCACTGCGCCGGGGACGTACAGCTCGCGGCGACCGACTTCGGCGGGCCGACCGACTGGATCGCCGCAGTCATGGGTACGGAGAACTTCCTGATGGAAACCATTGCCCGGCCGGAGGAGATGCGCGACTTCGCCCTGCGGTTAGTGGCGGAGTGCAATCAAGCCTACGACCTCATGTACCCGATCGTCACCTCCAGAAACGATGGTATATGCGACTGGATACCGATCTGGAGCGACCGACCCATGGGGACCGTACAGGACGACATGGCCATCAACTTCTCGCCGGCGATGTATCAGGAGGTCTTTATGCCGGCGATACGCCTTATGGCCGCACATACCGAACATACCGTTTTACACTGGCATGATGGCGCTGCCCAGCACCTTGATAACCTCCTGAAGGTGGATGAGATTGATCTGGTCCAGTTCGGCCACGACCCCAATAGCCCGCCGTATCTGGAGTTATTGCCACTAATGCAGCGTATCCAAGCCGTGGGCAAGGTGCTTTTCATCGGGATCGTAGAAGCCAAGGATGCCGAGAGCTTCCTCATGAATCTGGACCCGCGGGGGCTCTACATGATCATTGAGACCACCGACGATGAGGCTACGCTCCGGATGGAAGAGAAGGTCCGGCAACTTACTCGCCAGCGACTGGACGAATTGGGACCCACCTAGGACAAGAAGCTGCGGATCATTAGGCTTTCTCCTTCCGCGGGAAGCCGGCCTGAGGCCCGGCAAGATCGAGAAAAGGATACCTCTCATGTCTAACCCGAATCGCATTAACGGCAATCAGCTACTCATCGAGGATAGACCCTTCTTCCTGCGTGGAGGGGAACTGCACTACTTCCGTATGCCGATGGACACCTGGCGGAATCGCCTGGAAAAGGCCCGCGACTGCGGGATGAACACCGTCAGCTCCTACATGCCCTGGTACTGGCATGAGCCGGAGGAAGGCACGGTGGATCTCACCGGCCAGACCCGTCCCGAGCGCAACCTGAAGCTTTTTCTCGACCTGGCCGCGGAACTGGACCTGCGTGTGGTGGCCCGGCCCGGGCCGTTCGTGAACAGCGAGTTGCGCTATGGTGGCTTCCCCGGCTGGCTGTTCCGCGACCATCCCGAGACCATGAGCCGCCGCGCCGACGGCACTCCCGGGACGGGGCGTCCCTGCCCCGCTGAGGGGGAGCCGGTCTACCGGGCCTATGTCCGCAAATGGTTCCAGGCAGTCGTCCCTCTGATAGCGCAGTACCAGATTGACCGGGGCGGCCCGGTGATTCTCTTCCAGCCGGACAACGAGCTCTCCGCGGCCTGGAGCTACGGCCTGACCAACTCGCTATATGATCCGACCGTTCTCGCGGAAACCTGGCCAGCCTGGCTCAAGCGAACCTATGGGAGCCTGGAGGCCCTTAATGAGCGCTATGGTGCCAGCTACGTAGCGCTTGATGAGGTGGATGCACCGCGCGCCTTCCCCACCACCCCCGAGGACAAGCTGCGCTGCCTGGACTGGCTGAACTTTAAGCGCTGGTTCTTCGCCGACTGGGGCGCGACTCTGGCCGCCTGGGCCAGGGAGGACGGGATCACCGTCCCTATCATCTTCAACGAACCGGTGGCTGGCTTCTACAACCACGGAGACCATGCCGGGTTTGGCGCGGTGGCGAAGGAACGCGGCCTGGAGGGCGCCACCTGCTGCCACGTGTACTCAGATCGCATCATCGACCTGGAGGCCTCGGTGGGCTCGGCACTGGGAGTGGAGCTGGTCAAATCCAGCCCCTGGGGCGGCCCCCCGATGGCCGTGGAGGTAAACACCAACTGGCACATCCCGCGCCTGTGCCGCTCGCCGATCAACTGGGAGCCGCTGCTGCGCCTGGGATTGGGGCGCGGGTTGCTCGGCACTGTGGTATATCCCTTCGCCGCGGCCTGGGGGCCGCTGGAGGACACGATTGACGGGCCAGAGTACTGGAACCCCACCTGCCTGGACCTGGAGGGTCGTCCGGTGCAGGGCTTCTATCACTTGCAGCGTTTCTACCGCTTCGTTCGCGCCTGGGAGGCGGAAATCGCTACTTCTGAGATGGTTGCCGACGTGACGATCGCCTATACCCCCGGGCAGCGGCTGCTGGACTTCCTGGGGGTTCCTTCGCTGATGGCCCAGCAGGTCTCCGGGACTGCAGGTCCTGGTGGCGAGCGTTTCACTGCGGAGCCCAGCCTCCAGCAGGCGGTGGACACCGGCCATGAGTGGGTGGGGGGCGTGGAGGGCGTCACGAAGCAAGCAACGCCGCCCGAAGCGGGTCTGTGGAAGAAGACGACGGAGGCCGCGCTCCTGTGCACGCGCCTGAACCTGGGTTTCAATCTGCTGGAGCTGACCAACCCGAACCGTAAGCCAGGCCAAGGGTGGATCCTGATCCCGTGCACCGGTAGCCTGGAGCGAGAGGCCCTTGACTACCTGCTGGCACACCTGGAGGCCGGCGGTGGCTGTCTCTTCTTCCCCACCATCCCGGTGCAGGATAGCGACGGCAACCCCGACCTGCGCCTGGCCGAGCGGTTAGGTGTGCGCCTGCGCCAGCAGATCCGGGGTGCGGGCGGGGAACTCATGGACTACGGAACCCGTGTGGTGGACTACGCCAACGGCAAGCAAGTAGGGCTCAACGGCTGGCTGTGGGTGCATGACTTCCCCGAAGGCAGCGAGGAACTGGCCAGCTTTGAGGGGCGGCCACTCGCAGCACGCCTGCCGGCAGCGCGCGGGCAAGCCCTCGTGGCCGGTCTGGACATGAGCTTCACCACGCTTTCCTCACTGGACCTCTGGCAGAATCTCTGGGCTGCCGCCGGCCTCGAACCAGCGATTCGCACTGAAGGGAATTGGTATCACGCTCTCCTGAAACGTGGGCCGCAGGCTGGCCTGCTGAGCATCGCGAACCTGACCGGGTACACCGGCCCCTGCACCTTCCGACTCGCGCATCCCGCGCCGGAGCTGGACGAGGTCACGTTGACGGTTGAGCTCAGCCCCCACGAGGCCCGCTGCCTGCTGATCGGCTTACCCATACCCGGCAATCGTCTCCTGTATGCAACCAGCGAAATCATTCCCTGTGAGGACGCGCCCCAGAAGTGGGAGCTGCACGGACAGTCAGGCACGCCAGGAGAACTGTGTTTTGCTGCGCCGACATCGGGACGCCTGAATGGGCAACCCGTCGCGAGCGAAGAGACGGGGGAGGGACATGTCCTGGCTTACCGGCATCAGGACCAGCCACTCTTCTTCGAAATGAACAGGTAGCGATGAGCACGCGCGGGCAGCAAGCTCCAGGTGCTTGAGCGCCGGACTTTCGTTCGGTTGCCAAGCCCCCGCGCATATGGTACAATAATGAGTCCTGGGGAGAGGTGGCCGAGCGGCTGAAGGCGATCGCCTGCTAAGCGATTATGGGGCGCAAACTCCATCCCGGGTTCGAATCCCGGCCTCTCCGCCAGTGAACAGCAGCAGAACAACAGCACAATAGCAGCTCCATAGCCGCTTCTTCGCTGCCGTTGGGCTGGAGTTCCGGCGGTCGTTGAGTTGCTGTCAAGCTGGTGTAAGGTGCGCGCTCGTAGCTCAGCGGATAGAGCACCGGC